>ENA-OZAA01000056-OZAA01000056.1-human-gut-metagenome-genome-assembly--contig:-NODE-56-length-91934-cov-10.538785_pt1 | contig 91934 bp, 87 predicted proteins | sample MGYA00244204_ERZ653492 | MGnify/ENA primary metagenome ERZ653492 (study PRJEB26926, sample SAMN06164980) | human gut metagenome | biome: ENVO:00009003; feature: ENVO:2100002; material: ENVO:00002003... | reverse complement strand
CTACATATCGAGCATATGCAAAAGCACCAAAGCGGCAAGCGGAATATCCGTAGCATTATATATACTGTCCATCGTATGTGGATTTTCCGTGATGTTTGACAGTATACTATCGGTTGGCCTGCTTACGGATGCAATCCCATATCTTGGTAATGCTGCTGTGATTCGTGAAATTATATCAGGCGAACAGCGTATGCATGATGTGCTTATCTCAGTTGGCTCCAATATGGCGATCAGCGTCATTTTGGTGTGGTTAACAAGCAAAGCATTTTCGGAAGAAAAGCACATGGTTTCTTTCTGACAAAAATGATTTCATAATAGTACGACTTGAAAAACAAATTTATAAAGCAATAAATTCAATGTTTGGGAGAGTTGTGCTAATGCCTAATTGAAAAATTAACGAAAGGAGATATAACCATGAACTCTGTTGTGATAGGTGTTTTGTCTTTATCAATCGGATGTGGTGCGGGCGTTGCAATTGGAGCAGCACTCAAAAACATCCCGCTTGGAATGACGATAGGTTCTGGCGTCGGATTGCTGGTTGGTGTCATCATTAACGTGATAAGAAAAGGTGTTTGACAATCGCGTTACGCACATTATTTCATACCTCCGCATAAGGGGCTGTTAAAAAGGGCCCGAAAAAATAGCAAGACTCTCGAGGAAAAGTTCCCCGGGAGTCTTTACTATGTGGTATAATTGTTGTGTGAAAAAAACTACCGAAACATAACCCTATTCTGTCGGCAACTTATTTGCACGCAAGTCCAACAGACGTATACATCCGAGCAACACAACAAGTAGACTGCCACAAATCAGCGGAATAACGTAAGATTCCACCATGTCAACAGCTGTGCCAGCCAAAAGCAGCGATATAGGTATCAAACTATATGATACTGCTGTCAGAGTGCCAATAACTTGGCCACGAAAGTCATCTTGGACAAATATTTGGATTGTCGTGATTGTCTTGATGTTGATCGCTACGCTTAGCCAGCCAACGATAAACTCAAGTATGCAAAAAGCTATAACTGTGCGGATGGGATGATATGGAATCCGTGCAATAAGACTGATCAATAGCATTATGAATCCAAGGCATCCTACCTTAACATATGGGTATTTAAGCTCCGTTTTACAAGGATGTTTGGTTTGGAACAAGGCGCTTAAAACAGAGCCAAAGCCGAGGCATCCGGTGATGATCCCATAACTGCCAGAAGAAATCCCAAGAGCGTTCGTAATGATGAACGGAACCGCTACACTGATCCCTGCTGTAACGCAAAAATTTACAAGACCGTCGCCAAAAAGAAATGGGCGAAAATCCTTATTTCTCAATAGCCAAAGGAATGCGGAATATGTCTTTTTCTCCGATTGTTCTTTGAATGAAGTAGTTTTTGCCGCATTAAATATGAGGAATAATTCACCGAATGCGGATATTAAGAATGAAGCGATATTGATTACGGCAAACATTTTTACAGGGATAACGCTGATAAGAACTCCCCCAACAGCAGGCGCTAAGATGTTGACGCCGGATGTAATGAGTTGCGATGAGGAAGCCAGCTTTTTTAACCCGACCGCATCCTTGATTCCGTCAAGGTTTGGCAAGTGAGCATCTACTACATTGTTGAACAGTGCTGAAATGCAGGAGAGAATAAAAATCGTACAGTATATAGCGGGCAAGCTAAAAAACACCAGCGGTATAACACAGGTAATTGCGCTTGCTATATCACATACGACGAGCATCCTGTTCGGATTCTTCAATCTATCGCTGACTCTTCCAGCAATCATAGAAAAAATGATTGTAGGAAGATAATTCACCAAAAGTGAAATGCTGAAGTTCAGCCCCGATCCGGTCTGCTTCAGAATATACCAGCTCAAAGCAAATGAGAACAGCTTTGTTCCAATGTAGGAAACGCCCTTACTCAGAAGTAATAAAACACGATTATTCATAGTGATTTTGCCTCCTCAAAGCTTTTCCCATAAAGCAGATAGCTTTTTGTCGTTAAAGGCGTTTACGGCTCGTTCCAAACTTTCAAGTGCCGTTGTTCCGAGATCGTCATATGCGTTTACCCTATCTATAAACTCAATATAACGTATGTTGCTCATATCAAAACAAGGAACAGCATCATAACCGCGTGCAAACGCTTGAGCCTTCTTCAATGAGATAATTGCGTCGTCCTTGTTTTCGCTTTTTATCTGCATAAAGGCGAGAAAAACATAGAATCTGCCAAGCATCTTATCAAGAAAACTTGTTTTTCCGGGCTGAGTCAAACCGGAAATGAGTTCAATTCCCCAAAGTAGGATTGATTCAGCGGAAGAATAATCATTTCGCACACAAAAAACAGTTGCATATCCTTCGATGATACGCATGATTGCAGTAATATTTTGCAGCAATGCCATTGATAAAAAGGGCACAGCCTCCTCTGCGAGATTTTGATCGGTCGCCAGTATGAACCCGATCCTGTCATTATAGTGTCCACCCGCATTATACTGTTTCAGAAGTTCTATGGCTTTTCCCCCTTCATTGATCGTTAAGTACACATCCGCCATTTCACCATGAAGAGTCAACTCGCTGATAGCCGGGTCTGTGTTCTGCGGAAGCAGCATACAGGACTTTTCCAGAAGCTCCAAGGCCCGCCAAAGCAACTTTTCCTCATGCCTTTCCATACCGAAGACTCGATATAAAATGGCACTCTCGTGAACTACTTCAAAAGCGTGAGGGAATTTCTTTAATGCTTTTTCCGCTTCAGAGAGCCCGACATATTCTTTCTTGATTCGGTATTCTTTTAGGCGCTGAACTGTAACAGATAATCTATTGTCCTTCATTGTATAACCCAATAGAGCATCCACGGACGTATCAAAGTAATCCGCTATTTCTATAATCATATTTAACTCGGGTACAGACAGTTTTGCTTCCCACTTGTATACGGCTCCTGAGGTAACGCCCAAATCCGCAGCAAGCTGCTCTTGTGTTAAACGCTTTTTTTTGCGGTACATCCGTATGTTCTCAGCAAGCATCATTTCCATGATCAATCCTCCCGTCCATTCTATTATAGCAGAAGAACACACTAAAGTGAACATACCATCAGTACTAACAAGAAAGTATATTTCATACTAACGGTATGATTTTTTTGATCGTATCATACTGGAATAATCATTAAAACAGAATTGCTTTGAATTTAACGGAGTGTTGTGCTTACTCAGCTTTGGCAAGCAAGGTCTTTTGGAGCCAAAAGACACCAGGCGGAGACTCTGACGAGTCCCCGCCTTTTGCTTGATGGGGCGTTCCCCATACCCCACGTAACACAGATTTCATCTGTGGCTGCGCGATGTGCCATCGCTATTTTTCCTCGCGCTGCCGCTCGGTGGTCTGCCGGTTCTGTTCGTCCAGCCCCAGCAGATAGGCGGCGTTCGCCTTGTGGATCATCAGCTCCCGCATCTGCTCCTGCGCCCGGTGGTACTCGGCGTAGGCCGCCTTTTTCTCTGCCATGAGCCTTGCAAATTCTTCGTTCAGGCTCCTGACCGTGGGCAGCTTTTTCAGGCCAAACGCATCAAAGGCTTTTTTCGCCGCCTTGTGGATGAGGATGTCGCCCTCATGCTCCGCAAGGTATTTTTTCGAGTACCCCGCCTTGCGGTAGCCGGTGTAAACGCTGCGTGTTCTGGAATAGTTCATGATGTGCGTCCGCAGGGTCTGTATCTCGCTCATACGCGCTTCCGCCGTCTTTATGGTCGCCTTCAAATCATAGAACTGCTTCTCCGCATCGGCGGCGGCATTGACAAGTGCGTCGAAATCGGCAAAGCCCTTTTCCTCCAGATATATCAGCGTCTTTGCCATCTGCTTGAGCTTTACCACCTTCATCGCCTGATTGTAGCGGTAGCCTTTTCCTGCGTTGAGCTTCGCCTCAATGTCGGAAATCAGCGTGGCGCGCTCCCTGCGCTTCGGATATTTTTTCCTGACAAAGGGCTTGTGCGCCCTGCTTCCGGCGAGAATCGCGCGCAGCTCCTGCTCGGAATATCCCTCGCCCAGGGAATCCAGGCGGATGCTCTGTTTCTGGTTTTCGTGCCGCAGCGACAGCCTGCTCTTTCGGGCGACGGAATAGCCGGAATCCTTCAAAAGCGCCAGCAGCGCGTCGAAGTCCCCGGGCTGCTTTTCAAGCGCCGCGTCTATCGCCATGCGCAGAAGATCGCGGTTGGAGAGCTTGTCGTGACCGCCGCGCCATTTGTTGTAGCTCAGCCCGTGTTTCTGCGGATTCTCCACCACGGACAGCCGGTGCTCGGCGCAGATCAGGTCGGACAGCCTGCGGACGGCGCGGTAGCTGCCGATGAAGTTCTTGAACTTTTTCGTACAGTCCAGCGCCGTGGAGTTCCAATAGATGTGGTTGTGAATGTGCTTTTTGTCGGTGTGGGTGCAGACGAGAAAAGCGTGCCGGCCCTTTAGGAAGCGTTTGGCAAATTCGTAGCCGATGCGGTTGGCCTCCTCCGGCGTAACCTCTCCGGGCTTAAAGGACTGCCGAACCTGATAGGCGATGACGTCGCTTTCCTGCACCCGTCCGGTAAGCTCCCGGTACTCCCGCTTGGACAGGGCAAATTCGGAAACGGCGGTCTCCGGCTCGCAGGCGAACGCGGAGATCAGCGCACCGCCCTCAGTCTTATCCGGATTCATGCCGTACTCCGTCCGGTCGGCAAGGCACTGCGCCAGCGTCTTGCCCTTGTTTAAGTGCATGGGTATGATTCGTGTGGTCGCCATATTCCCTCCATGGAAAAAGACGCAGGAGAGAGCCTGCGCCTTTTCACATTACGCATATTCCGTTTATCCGTAGATTCGCTCCTTGAGCAGCATTCTCATACCGATAAACCGCGCTGTGAGCTTCACCGCCAAATAGTGCAGTCCGTAGGGGGATAGCAGAAACGCAATGCCCAGACAGATGCAGCCGTTCTGCACGTTGCCGTCCACAAAGTAAAAGAAGCCTGAAAGCAGAAACAGGGCGGAGGCGATGACGCAGACCACGGCGGAAACCTTGAGCGCCAGCGTGAGCGCCCATTCCACGATCCACAAAACCAGCATAAGGGGCGCAAGCAGCAGTTTCAAAATGAATTTCATAGTCGTTTTCCGTCCTTTTTGATTTCATTATACAGAAAGAGCTGCCCTAAAACAAGGATGCCGGCAGCATGGGCTTATCGTATATTTCTGCCTGCTCACTGAATGGTGGACAGCTTCATAAGAATTTTGTTGGCAAGCCCCCATAGCTGCTTCTGCTTTTCCAGAATCTCCGCAAGGTCGGTGTCGTAGGCTCTGCCGCTCTCGTTGAGCCGTTTGGCGATCTGGTTGATGTTGTTGCTCGTGTAGCGCAGAAGCGAAATCATCTGCTTCAGCTCAGGCAGCTCTAACTTGATCACCAGCCCGTCCAGCGCCATCTTCCGCAGGAACGCCTCCTGATTGGTAACGCCGATCCGCGCCATCTTTTCCTTCAGCAGCCGGTGCTCCTCCTCCGTCAGGCGAACGGAGATGCGGATGTTCCGGCGCATGAACTGCGCGCTCACAGGGACGGCTCCTTTGCCTTTTTGACGGCCTCCGCCGCCGCTTCGGGCGGTCTGCTTTTCAGTCTGCCGAGCACCGAGGGCCTGCGCTCATGCGCCCTTGCGTCCTCCCGCGCCAGCTTGGTAAACAAATCAACCAGCCCGCTGTGGCTGTTCACCGCCAGATAGCAGTTCCGATCCGTCCCCCATGCGTCGGGGTTCTCCGCGACAGGAACGGTCTTTGCCCATTGCTTGTTGTCCGCAGAGAACCGCCCATCCCAATCCTTCTGCCGGATGGTAATCGCCAGCACATACAAGATGCGCTCATGCCCGAACTGCTCCGCCACATGCGCGACGGCTTCCCTGTGCAGGACGTTATCGCAATAATGCTCGGAGATCGCCTTCTCGATGGCCTCCTTGCAGGCGGCGCTGGCCTTGTTGGAGGCGCGGTAAAGCTCCAGCTCGCCGTTTTCACGGGCGTGCTCGGCGGGAAATCTGTAAACGGGAATATCCTTCATATTGGTGAATCCTTCCTTTCATTAAGCTGTAGTGAAGCGACTCCGACAAAATCCGTTCTTCGTCGGAGCCGCTGTTTTTTATCGTTCCTCCTTGCCCCTGTGCCTGATTTTGTCCTCGGCGCAGGGCTGGGACAGCGGCGCTTTCAGCTTTGCCAGCACGGAGGGACGCTCCGCCTTTGCGCTCTGCACGGCGGGCGCGTCCTCCGCCATCTGTTCCATGGGCGTGCGGTCGTCGATGTTCAGCTCGGCGTTCAGCTCCGCAAGCCGCGCGGATTTTGTCCGCAGCTCATCCTCCTGGGGGAAGGGCTTGCCCAGCTCCGCCTTTGCCGTCTCCATCTGCGCGGTGAGCGCGTCCAGCGTGTTTCGGACATTCTGCAATCTGTCCGGCATGGCGTTCAGGGCGTTGTCAATGCGGGTGAGGTTGCCCCGCGCGTCCTTGCCCAGCGTCACGCGGTGGTTCATCCTTCCCTTGAGGGTGAGAATAAAGTCCCGCCCGAAGTCCTCCACGGTCAGGGACATGGCAAAGCCGCGATAGCTGCCGATGGGAACGGGCTCCATGCCCTTTGCGTCCTTGAAGGCTTCCAGAATGGCAGCGCCTGCGTTGTCCTTGTCGGTGAGAAGGTCGCCCTTGACCTCCATGCCCGCAAAGCCGTCCATGGGGTGCGGATGTGCCGAGAGCGTCTGCATATCGGCGGTGAAGCCCTCCACGAAGCTCTCATTCTGCCGGATCTGTTCGGGGAAATGCCTGAGCAGATTGTCCTCCAGACGGAACTGCTGGCTCTGGTGGCTGGCCTTCATGAGCTTCAGGCGGGCAACGTCCACATCCAAGTCCATCTTCTCTTTAATTCTCTTGTCTCCGGCGCACAGCGCCTTGATCTCCGCATAGGAAAGGGCGGTCTCGTCCACGTCCTCGCAGGAGCGAACAGGGGATTTTGATGTCATGATCTGGGAGATGAATTTCTGCTTGTTTTCTACCGTCTGCCAGAGATAGGCGTCGAAGGTGGATTCTGTGACATAGCGATAGATGTGAACTTCCTTGTTGCGGTTGCCCTGACGGATGATGCGCCCGCTGCGCTGCTCCAGATCGCCCGGCCGCCACGGGCAGTCGAGGTCGTGGAGCGCCACGAGCCTGTCCTGCACGTTCATACCGGCTCCCATTTTGAAGGTGCTTCCCATGAGCACACGCACCTGACCGGAGCGCACTTTTGCAAACAGCTCCTTCTTCCGCGTCTCGGTGTTCGCCTCGTGGATAAATGCGATCTGCTCGCGGGGGATTCCTCTGGCGACGAGCTTTTCCCGGATGTCGTCGTATACCGTGAAGCCGGGTTCTTCGGCTGCATCTTGCCCAATGACAGCTTCCAGCGCGTTAAGCTCCGGGCTGTCCAGATTCCCGCCCGCCGTCTTTGCCGCCTTCGCTCCGGTCGCGCCGGTTTTCGGGGTGGACAAATCGCAGAACACGAGCTGGGTCAGCTTGTCCGCCTGCCCGTCCTGCCAGATGCGGTGGATGTTGTCCACGCAGCGATTGACCTTGCTGTTCGGGTCGTCCGGCAGGTCGGGGTTGATGATGCGCTGGTCAAGCCCCAGCTTGCGCCCGTCCGAGGTGATCTTGAGCATATTGTCCGTGCCGGGGTCAACAAGCTGTGCGTGTACCCTTGCGGCGCGCTCGGACAGCTCCTGCACCATCTGCTTCTGTATCTCCGTGGGCTGCGCCACCTCGTTGTGATAGATGGGCGTGGGCGTAGGCAGGTTGAGCTGGTCTGAGGTCTTGATATCCGCTGCCTCCTTGAACAGGGTCATGAGCTCAGGCAGATTAAAGAACTTGGCAAAGCGCGTCCTCGCCCGGTAGCCCGTACCCTCGGGAGCCAGCTCAATGGCGGTCTGCGTCTCTCCGAAGGTGGAAGCCCAGCAGTCGAAGTGGGCAAGCCCCTTGCCGCGAATGGCGTCGTGCTGGAGATAGCGCATCATGGTGTACAATTCGGTCATGGAATTTGAGACGGGCGTGCCCGTGGCGAATACCACGCCACGGCTGTCGGTGATCTCGTCGATATACCGGCACTTGAGCAGCATATCCGAGGATTTCTGGGCGTCGGTGGCGGAAAGCCCCGCCACGTTGCGCATCTTGGTGTAAAGAAACAGATTTTTATAGTTGTGCGCCTCGTCCACATACAGGCGGTCTACGCCCAGCTGCTCAAAGGTCACAACATCGTCCTTTCGGGAGCTGTCCTGGAGCTTTTTGAGCTTGGCTTCAAGGCCGCGCTTGGTGCGCTCCAGAGACTTAATGGTGAACCGCTCCGCCCGCTGGCTTTTCAGCTCCCGCAGACCTTCCTCCACCTCGAAGATCTGCTCCGCCAAAAGCCGCTGCTGACGCTCCATGGAGACGGGTATCTTCTCAAACTGCGAGTGGCCGATGATAACGGCATCGTATTCGCCCGTGGCGATGCGGGCGCAGAACTTCTTGCGGTTCTTCGGCTCGAAGTCCTTTTTCGTAGCCACGAGGATGTTGGCGGAGGGGTACAGCCGCAGGAACTCGCCAGACCACTGCTCCGTCAGGTGGTTGGGAACGGCAAACAGGGACTTGTGGCACAGCCCCAGCCGTTTGGATTCCATGGCAGCGGCTACCATCTCGAAGGTCTTGCCCGCGCCCACCTCGTGGGCAAGAAGGGTGTTGCCGCCGTAGAGCACATGGGCGACCGCGTTTAACTGATGCTCCCGCAGCCGGATCTCCGGGTTCATGCCCGCAAAGGTGATGTGGCTGCCGTCGTATTCGCGGGGTCTGGTGGAATTGAACAACTCGTTATACCTTGCGACCAGGGTGTGCCGCCTGTCGGGGTCGCGCCATATCCAGTCCCGGAAAGCGTCCCGGATGGCCTGCTGCTTCTGCTGGGCGAGGGTGGTTTCCTTGCTGTTGAGGACGCGCCGCTCCCTGCCGTCCGCATCGTGCTTGGTATCGTAGATGCGCACGTCGCGCAGGTTCAGGGTATCTTCAAGAATCTTATAGGCGTTTGCGCGCTCCGTGCCGTAGGTCATATATGCGGCAATATTGCTGTAACTGACCGCGTTCTTGTTCCTGATGTTCCACTCGGCGGTGAAGGCGGAATAGGTCACGTCGATCATGCGCTGCTGGTAGAAGGGCGTCTCGAAGGTCTCCCACATGAACTCCCGGATATACGAGGGGTCGATCCACGTTGCGCCCAGCCGCACCTCGATTTCACTTGCGTCCAGATCCCTGGGCTGCGCCTGTCGCAGCGCTTCCACGTTGGACAGATAGCCGGGGCTGTCCTGCGCCGCCTGCTCCGCCTCCCGCAGCTTCTGCCGGACGTTGCCGGAGAGATATTCGTCCGCTGTCTGCCACTCCCCGCGCACAGGGTCGAGGAAGATAACGCCGTTCAGCTCGTTGATCAGTTCGTCCTGGCTTCTGCCGGTGAGCTGCGCCATATACTCCATATCCACGCAGGCTTTTTCGGAGATGGACAGCGCCAGCGCCTCCGAAGCGGTGTCCACGCTGGTCACGGCCTCGTGCGCCCGTATGGTTCGCCTGGTGAACATATCTGCCTTGCGCTTGAGGTTTTTGTCCTCGTCCAGCTCCTCCAGAGAGCAGAGCAGATAGTAGGAGCTGTCCTCGGCAAAGGCCAGGGCGTTGGCGCGGGAGTTAATAAGCCCATACTTTGCGGTGAAGCCGTCGTAGAGGGTATTCAGCTCCGCCTGCGTCTGCCGGATGGTATCATCCGAAATAAAGCCGTCCATCTGCTCAGATATGAGCTTCTGCACGCAGTCCCGCAGCTCCACCATGCCCTTGGCACGCTCCTTTGCGGTGGCGTTGAAGTCAGGCTTGGTCATGATGCTGTTCTGCCGGTAGTACAGCTCCCCGTCCACCACGGTGTAGGAGAAGTTCCGCACATTCGGGTCTGCCGGGATGGTCTCCACGATGGTCTCATCCTCGCCCAGATCGGGCAGCTCCGCTTCCGCGTAGGTTCCACGGATATTCCGAATTGCGCCGCTGAGCTGCTCCGCAAGGTCTGCGCCCTCGGCGGGCGCAACGGTAAAGTCCTGCCTGCCGTACTGCGTGCTTTCCGAGGTCTGCCGCCCCAGCACCATCTCCGGGTGGTCGATGAAATACCGGTTGATGGCAAAGCCGTCCGCATTCGCTCCCGGGTTTCGCCAGATACCCGTGTGTACCCAATCGGGTTCGATCTCAATGGGTCTGTCCCGCTTTTGGAGAAAGATAATATCCGAAACGACATCCGTACCGGCGTTGGCGCGGAACGCATTGTTGGGCAGGCGGATCGCGCCGAGGAAGTCCGCGCGCTGGGCGATATACCTCCTTGCGGCGCTGTCCTTGGCGTCCATGGTGTAGCGGGAGGTGACGAAGGCCACCACGCCGCCCGGACGCACCTGCTCCAGCGCCTTGGCGAAAAAGTAGTTGTGGATGGAAAAACCGAGCTTGTCAAAAGCCCGGTCACTGACCTGATACTGTCCAAACGGCACGTTGCCCACGGCGAGGTCGAAGAAGTCCTTTCGGTCGGTGGTTTCAAAGCCGGCCACGGTAATATCCGCCTTTGGATAGAGCTGCTTGGCGATTCTGCCGGTAATACTGTCCAGCTCCACGCCGTAGAGCCTGCTGCTTTTCATGCTCTCCGGCAGCATACCGAAGAAGTTGCCCACGCCCATGCTTGGCTCCAGAATATTGCCGGTCTGGAAGCCCATGTTCTCCACCGCGTCGTAAATGGCGCGGATAACGGTGGGACTGGTGTAGTGGGCATTGAGGGTAGAGGCGCGGGCGGCGGCGTATTCCTCCGGGGATAGCGCGGCGTACAGCTCCGCAAATTCGGCTTTCCAGTTATCCTTGCTTTCATCGAAAGCGTCCGCAAGGCCGCCCCAGCCGACGTAGCGGGATAAGACCTCCTGCTGTTCCGGGCTGGCCTGCAAGTCCTCAAATTCCAACTCCTTCAGAAGATTGATTGCCGCCATATTCGCCCGAAACTTTGCTTTTGCGCCGCCGACGCCGAGGGCATCATCGGTGATGTGGAAATTCTGCGCGTTGCGGTGGCTTGCTGCCTTGAAGTCCGCATAAGCGGCCTGCTCCGCAGCGTCGGCACTGGGAAAGCCCTGCCACTCGCCGTCAATGGAAATGGATACCGCATGACGGTGTGTGGGAGGCTCGTCGATCTCGGCCTGAGAGATGGCATCATCAAAATCAGGCACAAATTCGCCCATTTCCGAAAGTGCCGCTCGGCCTTCCTGTTCCAGAAGCAGCGCTTCTTCCTCGCTCATAGCAGGAGGTTCAGGCTCGGCGGGTTCCGCAGAGGGTGGGTCATGCTCCGGCTCGTCAAAACGCAGAGTGCGAATCTCCACATCATAGGGGAGGTTGTTTTTGTTACCGGGATATACCGCCACGGTTTCCTCGGTGTAGGCGGGTTTTGGTTCTTTTTCGGGGACAGCCGTATTCTCTGCGGCGGTCTTTTCCGGCTGCGGATACCGCTCCATGAGCCGCGCGAAGCTCTCCCTGCTTTCCGCACGGGAGATGGGATAGAAAAGCGTCGGGTCGCTGAGGGTAATATCAAAGACGCCGACGCTCTCGATGATATAGGGCTTTCCATTTTCCAGATACACCGTATCGCCTGCGGAATACGGGAACGGTTCTCTCTGCGGGGCAGGAGCCGTTTCGGGAGCTTCCGCAACTACTTCCTCCGGCACGCGCCAGCGGTGCTGCTCCAAGTCCTCATCCGAAACATGAATGAGGTCGCTGAAATCGAGGTTTTCCAGCTCGTTGGAAATAAGCTCCTGCAAAGAGCCGTACTGCCGGGTTTCCAGATGCTCGTCATCCAGATAGCGTTCCAGCCGGAAATTCACAAGGTCGATATTCACCTGAACGGGAATCTCATCGTCGGTGACGGTGGTGTAGGCGACGCCGATCTTGGTGGGGTCGCTGAAATCCGCCTCCGAGCCGTATTCACTCCGGCAGAAGTCGGAGATCAGCCCCTTTGCCCGCTCCGTGAGCGCCTGCTCTGCCTGTCCTTGCAGCTCCAGACGGTACGCCTCTGCCTGCCATTCGCTTGTAAATTCCTCGGTCACGCCGTCCGCGTCCACATAGTAGCCGTGGGTCTCGTCGTCCCACACGGCGTACAGGGTGCGGAAGCCACGGTCAAGACTCACCACATGGAAACGGTCTGCGGGGTCAAGGGCAGGTTCTTCCTGCTGTGCCATTCTTTCCTGCGCTTCCTGCGCCGCGATCCGCTCCACATCCGCCATGACCTGCCGGACGAAGGGGCTGTTGCGATTAGCCTCCGCATCCACAACCTGCCCATTTACAATACCGCGTTCAGCAAGCGCTTCCCGGATGGCGATGGGGTCAATATTGTCAAAGTTGTCCTGCTCCTGCTCGGTGTAGAAGTTATCGGATTGAATGAGCTGCGCAATGCGCCGCTGCACCTTTGCCCATGACAGCGTGACCGGCTCGGAATTGCCCACGGAGATTTGCAGCGGCTTGGAGCTGTCGCCTACGCCGTATTCCGCTGCCAGCCATGCGGCGGTGTCCCGGTCGCGGGCGTGAGCCTTCATATAGCGGACAACTGCGTGCTTGCTTTCAATCCTGCCGTTCCACTGCTGCAAGGCCGCGTCAATGTCCGCCTGCGTGACCTTGTAGGGCGAGGGCGTAACCGTCGTTGCCAGCGTGGGGTAAAGCTCGTCCAAAAGCTCCTGATGGAGCCGGTTGTGGAACGCGGGCATATCGAAATAGAGCCGTGTGAGCTGCAAATCGCCGGATTCTGTGACGATGCGCCGGATTGCCGCCGCGCCCTCCAGATAGGCGTTTTGACGGTCGGAGTTGCGGCAGGCGTTGAGGAAAGCGTCGTCCGCGACAAGCGCGTTGCCCACGGTCAGGCGGTATCGCTCGAACAGCTCCTGCACCGTGGGTTGAGCCTGCTCTGCGGCGGGATCGCGGAACACCCGTGTACCGTCCGCACCAAACTCCGCTTCGTATGCGTTGATGGCGGCTTCCGCCTCATGATCCACGGAGCGCAGGGTATAGGTGTGCCGCTCCGAGCTGTTTTCGCCCTTTGTGGAAATGGTCACGTCGTACTTATCTCGCAAACTTTCCACATATTCTTCCAGCCGATCCGCCGGAACGCCGCACATCTCCACACGGCCAGCGCCGGGGATATTGCGGGTAGTGAGATTGATTTCAAGCAGTTCCGCCGCCTGTTTTGCGTCCTCGCCATACAGCTCAAAGAAATCCCCCACCTGAAACAGCACGAGGTCGTCCGCGTGGGCTTCCTTTACGGCGTTGTAGTCATTCCATGCTGCGCTTCGCGCTGCGGTCTGCCGCTGAAGCTGCTCGTACTGTGTCTTTTCCTCCGGGGTCAGGAAACGGTCTTTGCGGATCAGCTCGGAGATACGGGAGGCAACCTTGCTCCATTTTAACTGCACATCGGGACAGTCCTGCTTTTTCAGGCTGACGCCCTTGCCGCTGTGATCCTCGCCGCTGTGGGACGCGCCGGATACCGCGTGGGAGCGTCCCCCAATGCCGTATTCGTCTTTCAGGAAGTCCGCCTGCTCCCTGGGGGTATGCTTTTCTTTGAAATAGGCGTAGATGCGCCCCTTGCTCCCTTCAATATTGCTGCCGCGGGTCAGGGTCGCGGCGATCTCGTCCTCGGTAATAAACCGCTGCACGGCGGGGATTTCTGCCATTTCGGTGCGGTACTCCCTGCGGGGCAGGGACAGCTCCCGCAGACTCTGCTCGATATTGTCCGGCTTGTGGTAATGGAAGCGCAGCAGGCTCCTGTCCTCCCGGTAGTCGGATCGGAGCTGTGCTAAATCGTCCATGAGGACTTCGCGGAACGCAGGGTCTCTCAGCCGCCCGGCAAGCCGCGCCGTTTCCTCCGGGAAACCGCCGCCCCGCATATCCGACAGGCAGGAGAGGTAGCCCTGTGCCCGTGCCTTTTCACTTAAATCCTGCCGTAGATACCAGATAGACTGCGCCAGCTCCGCGCGCTCGTGCCCCGGCGCTTCCGCAAGCTCCACGTTGGTAGCATATTCGCCCTGAGTGAGAAGCTGCCCGATGCGCTCCGCCGCCTCCCGCCAGCTTACGACCTTTGCGGAGGTCAGATACCTTGCCGCGTCCCCATTGGCGATGTGGATGCCGTCCTCGGCGTACCAGGCGGAATATCTGCCGTTTTCGGTGACGACGCCGTTGCCGCCGTGGAAGCTGCTTTGAAGAAACGCCGCGATTTCTTCCGCGCTCTTGCCCTTGGAGAACTCCGTGGCGATCTTCATGCGGGCATAGTCGGCGTTGCCCTCCATGCGCAGAATGTGGTCGATATCCAGCTGCGGGATGGACATGGAAAAAGCGGAGGGCGCGTAGCTCTCCGCTTCTGCGATATATGCGATTTGCTCATCCTCCGTGGGGAACAGGCTCAGTTGGTATGCCTGCGGTATCGGAGGCTGCGCCGGTTCCGCTTCCGGCGCGTCATTGGTCAGTTGTACACCAGCTCGCTGAGGATGATCTCCTCCGCCTGCGCTTTCAGGTTGTTCATCAGCCCCACCCATTTCATCTGGTCGCGGGCTTTCAGCTCCTCCGTCACGCCCGCCGACTTCATCAGCTCCGGCATCATCTGCTCCAGCCTCCGGTTCGCCGTCTCGTCGATCTCCCGCAGATGCGGGAACAGCTTCTCCGACAGCACCAGACGGCTGTACAGCCCCGGTCTGTGCTCCTGAAGGTAGCTCCTGCGCAGTCTCCCGTACTTGCCCAGGGGTCTCGCGTCCTCCGGCGTCTCGCTCAGCGTCAGGTCGGGAATCAGGTAGTCCCCGTTCTTGGTGTAGGTCAGCTCTGTCATGGCTATGGCTCCTTTCCGCGAGTTTCTCGCGCTCGTAATTCTTGATGGTGACTTCAATCTGCCGCAGCACCTCTCCGTTGATCCTGCTCACCGCCGTACCCAGCTCGGCGGCGGCTTCCGGGGTGTTGAAATCGAAGATGCTCAGGAAATCCTCATGCTCGAAGCGGTCGTCCGCTTCAAGCCCGCAGCGGGACATGAGCGAGTAGGCGATGCTGACGGCGGCGGCGCTTTGGAAGGCCGCTCCTACGTTAAATTCATCATACCCGTAAAGAAAGGAATCGTCAACGATGGCGAGGATATCCCGCTTATAGTCCCGCCAGTATTCCTCCGCAAGCTGAGACGCGATGCGCTCAAGCTGATCGGGCAGCCCTCCTTTTCCGTCCACACCGTAGCGGCTTTCCAGCATGGCGCTTACCGCGTCCGCGTGTTCCGCCCGGTATTCCCACAGGTAGCGGCTCTTTGGAAATTCTCTGCCGCCCGTGTCCGATACATCGAACACATACCGAAGCCTCGGCCTTTCGCCGCTGCTGTCGATGAGGGCGATGCCCTTGGAGCCCCTGCGGACATATCGGCCCATCTTTTCATTCCAGAAGTCGTACTCCGCGCAGGCGGTGGCGTCCGGACGCTGGGCGTGGATCATGACCTGCTCGGCGTAGGGGTATTTGTACAGCCTTGCGGCGGTGGTGAGAAAGCCCGTCCAGCCCCGGTAGCTGCCGGTGATCTGCCGCTGCGCCTCGTCCGCCATCTGCATATACGTTTGTAGCTTGCTCGGCATATTGCTCCTCCTTCATGGCATAAATTTAGAGCGCCCGGAACGGACGCTCTATGTAAGGGCGGTGTATCCGAAAACGTCCCGAATCCTATGCAGGAAATGGGACGCTTTCTCTTGTATGTCGATGTTCTATTTCCCGAAATTAAAACTTCTTCGATTTTGGGAAATAGAGTGCAGGGGCGGAGACGCTTTTATCTATCTTCGGGTTCAAAGACCTCCGCATCGGGTTCATCCTCAAACAGGGAAAGCAGCTCCAGCGTCAGCTCGTTGACGCGCTCGGGAAGCTCGTCGTATCCGCGCATTTCCTGCGCTTCGCCGTTCAGGTAGAATATCGAAACCTCCCATGATGGAGTACCCGCATATTCAGGCTCGTCAGGAAGCTCCTGCGCATCCGGGGCTTCCGTGTCCCGTTCGTCCTCCCAAAGGTCATCCGCGCCGGCAGCTTCGGAAACGCCATAGTCCTCCTCCCAACAGAGGATTTCATAGTTGTTGACGATGACGTTCAGCAGCCTGCGCATCTCCTTTATTGTCAGAGTGACCTGCGCCGTCTCGTCTCCCTGCCGGAGCTGAACCGCGTGTTCTTTCCGGTCAAGGGTGAATTGAAGCTCTCTATAACAGCCGTCGCCGTATTCGTCAAAGACCTCGCCGCAGACGGCAAACTCCATATGGCTGATTTGGAGCTGCTTTTTGCGCTCGTTTCGCGCCGCATATGGGAAACGGTCTGCATACAGCTCACGGGCGGTGGAAGCCACCTCCGGGCGGCTGTCGTTTCGTAGCCCTTTGAGCCAGTCCCGCTGCTGAGCGGAGAGCTGCCACGGCAGATTCCATAGCTTTGTGAGCGTCATATCCTCAGACCGCTGCGCGGCAGGCAGCGCAGCGCATTTCTTGCAGATGTGCGCCGCATGGCCTCTGCCCGAAAAGCGCTCGTTCGCCTTGTATTCTCCGCACACCTTGCAGTAGTGCCCACGCTTCTTTGCCATAACTCCCTCCGTTGCTGTTTCCCAAAATCAAATTATTTTCATTTTTGGGAGGCAGATGGCTGCTCCGCCAGCCAGTCCGCAATATCGATGATCTGAACGCCCTCATACTGGTACGCTTCATCTCTGATCCTGGCGAGTACCAGCTTCGGATAAGCGTCCTTGATTTGAAGAAGGGGGTTTACTTCGCGCTCAAAGGTTTTCTCGTCGCTGATGTTGTCTGAAACCTGAATATAGAGCTTTTCGTTGCGCTTGATGGCAACAAAATCTATCTCCTTCTTGTATAAGACCCCGACATAGACCTCATATCCGCGCCGAAGCAGTTCAATAGCAACGATGTTTTCCAGTACGCGCCCATAATCCAGATTCTTGGTTCCCAGCTTCGCATACCGGAAGGTGTGGTCGCTCAGATACAGCTTATCGCTGGATGCCAGATACTTTTTCCCCTGAATGTCATACCTGCGAACGCGATAGAAAGCAAAGGCGTTGCACAGATACTGCATATAGTTCCCGACGGTCTTGTGGTTGATTTTATCCTTGTTGCCTGTGAGGGCATCCGCAATATTTCTCGCAGACGTGAGATTTGAGATATTGTCCATGAGAAAATCGACAATGCGGTTCATCAGGATCGGGTTGCGGATTTTATATTTCTGCCGTATGTCCCTGACGATCAATGTATCGAATACATCCGCGATATAGTCGTACTTGGCTTCCGGGTCTTGATAAAGGTACGATCCGGCCATGCCGCCCTCTCTCAGATACCGGGAAAAAGCGGCATACCTGTCCGTAAGGGAATAATACTCGCAGAACTCGCTGAAAGAAAACGGGAACACCTTCACTTCAAAAGTCCGACCCGTAAAGAGAGTGGCAAGGTCTGAACTCAGAAGGAAAGCGTTTGAGCCTGTAATATAGATGTCGAATCTTTCCTGCGCATGGAGGTTGTTGATGGCAAGCTCAAAACCCGGACACATCTGCACCTCGTCAATCAGAACAAAGTTCTGCTTGCCATCGATATAGGCGCTTTCAATATAATCGTTCAGGACATGGTAATCCTTGAATTTCTCATTCTTTGTCAGGTTGAAATTGATATGCACGATATTTGCGTCCGCGATATTTGCTTCTACATACGCCTTGAATGCTTCCAGCAGCTTTGACTTTCCGCTGCGTCGGACGCCTGTGACTACCTTGATGTCCGGTGTACCGATCACTCCAATTAGCTTCCGGAGATACATACCTCGGTCTATCAGTTTCATATTCATCACCTCTGCTCTTATTATACCCACTCTATTTCCCAAAATCAATATTTTTTTGATTTTGGGAAATAGAATTGTGGAAGCAAAGCAGGAGCGACCCGAAAGCCGCTCCCGCTGAATCCCCGTTATTCGTCCGTATCGAAGTCTGGAATTAGTTCCAGCTCCGCAAAGTCCTCGTCGGTGATTTCGCTGAGCTTTTGCAGGGCGCTGTCGGTCAGCGCTCGCAGCTCGGCTTCGTCCTCGTCCAGGTATCCGCGCATTTCGGTGAGGGCGGCAATCAGCCCGCTGCGGCTGTCGCTTTGGTAGATGCACATGAGGTTCATTTCATCGTTGGTAAAATTCATCATAGCAGCTCTCTTTCCGCGCGCTTTGAACGCGCTGTCTTTTTCGGCTCGTTGACGGGAGGACAGAGCTTTGCCAGCACGGAGGGCTTCTTCTCCTGCCGTGACGCCTGCGCCAGCTCCATGAGGGAGATGGGCTTGCCGGACTTTGCCTGTTCCTCCAGCTCCGCCACGGTCTGCTTCGGCCCGTTGTTGATAACGCCGTCGATCATGCCGTAGTCGTCCTCCATGGCCATCTCCGCGTTTTTGAGATAGTTTTCCGGCTTGAGGAAGTCGGGCAGCGCCTTGAAGCCCCGGGAATCCACGTAATGACAGGATACCACGCCGTTCTGCTTCAGCGCCACGATGTCGCTGACAGACAGACTGTGGCCGCGAAAATCCTCCGGGCGGCGGAGGTTGAAGGTCTCATACAGCTCGTTCAACCTGTCCTGCGTATCGCCCCTGCGGTCAAGGTTTCCCGCATAGACGGCGGCGTAATTTCCCTTTTCAATGGAAAGCCCCTTCTTCTCCAGATACTCGGCGTTCATAAAGCGAAGCTGCGCCGTATTATCATTATCCCGAAGCTGATAGATGGCAAAGCTGTCGGCGGGATTATCGAGGAACGCCTTTTCATAGTCCGGCGGTGCAAAGCGGTCTTTGACCGTCTCCCATTCGGAGGCTTCCACGCCGAAGATGCCGTCAAAGCTGCGAACTTCCTCCGCATCGAAGGCCATGGCCTCGGTGTTGTCCGTGTGAAGCATATACACGCTCACGTCCTGTTCCATGAGCTCCAGCGCACGGTCTTTTGTGAGCGGCAGCATATTGGAATCGGTGTAGCCGTAGGCGTTCATGCTCTCCACAGAAATCGCAGGATCGGGGACGCAGCCATTGTCCGGCGCTGTGACCGGCTCCGGCTCCTGCACGGCGATCTCCTGCACCGGCTGGGCGGCAAGGCTCTCCGTCTCCTTATCCAGCCCGCGCTCCTTGCAGATTTCCGCGTAATGGCGGTCGATATCCGTAATCAGGGAGGATGAGGTTCGGTTGATGGTCTCCAGCGATGCGCGAAGCTCGGTCAGCTCCCTGTCCTTTGCCCAGGTCGCCAGATACCCGAAGCTGTTTTCGCCTGTCTCAATGCCGTAATAGGCGCAGACGGCGAAGGAGATGCTCTCCGCCTGAATCTCCTCGGCGGCGCGGGAGAGCTTTGCCTTTTCCGGGTACTGTGCGTGCCAAAACTCCTTCACGGTCTGCTCGCCGCCCGTGAAGTTCAGCCCGTCCTCGCCCAGATACAGAAAGCCCTGCTCCGGCAGCTCAATGGGCGCTGCTGTGATGACGGTTGCCGCATGGTTCACCACAACGTGCTCCTGAATGGTCACGGGCAACCCCGGATCGTAATCTGAGCCGCGCAGGTCATACGCATACAAGCCCTCCGGCAGCTTATCCCGGTCGATGCGCCCGTTGGAGAACAGCGCGGGCTTGCCGAACAGCTCGACCGCCTGATATTTTTCTCCGATTTCGTCCTTATTGTGGAGCCTGGAGTGGGCGATCTCATGGACGGCGGCGCAGACCGTCTGTACCTCGCTCATACCTTCGCGGATAGCGATGCGCTGTTTGTCCACGGAGAAGTATCCGTCCATATTCTCCGCCAGCTTCTCAAAGAAGATGGGGACGGGCGCGCTGCGGCGCAGAGCTTCCATAAACACCTCGTAATTCTGCACATCCCCCGTAAGGTTCGCCGCCAGCTCCGGCAGGGGCTTGCCTGCGGTCTGCTGCACGTCGAATACCACCACGGGCCTGTACATGGGAATTTGCACCGTCTTTTCCTCCGTGATAATATCGCCGTTCTCGTCCCGCAGGGGGAGCTTGGTGTCGGGGTCTAACTTCTGTTGCTCGATTTTCTTCTTGAAGGGCGTGGGGGCGATGATCTTAATGCCCTTTTCGCCCTTTTTGACGCTCCTTCCGAACTGATCGCGCCATTTGTTGAAGCCCGCCACATGGGTGGCGTCGGGGCGCTGCATATAGATGAGCATGGTGTTATTGACGCTGTACTTGTGAAAGCGGCTCATGGTGGCAAGGTACTGCCTGTATTTGTCGCTCTCAAACAGCTCCTTTATGCCCGTCTCGATGCTGTCGGTGATGTCCTTGAGCCGTTCCTTGTTGGTCTGTTTTTCAGCCATTTCATGCATACCTCCTTTGGATCATGGTAAAAACAGCGGCTCCCGCAGAGGAACGAAACGCCCGTGCGGGAGCCTGTGAGGGTCATTTGGTGAAGTCCAGCTTATAGGAGGAACGCGCGCCGTCGTCCTCCAGCATGATGAATGCGTCGTAGGTCTTGCCGGTTTTCTCGGAGTAGATACCGCTGGCGTAGGCGCGTCCCTGCGTCAGGAGCGAGGAAGCCATCTTCTTCGTCAGGCTGATCTTCTTGGCGGCAAGGAAGCGGTTGTCCCGCCACAGCCCGAACTTGCAGCTCCGTCTTTCGCAGAAATAGCCGTTTTTGCTCTCCGTGACCTCTGCGCCGCAGCGGGGGCATTTACCCACCACGGGTCTGCTGGAGGGGAACAGCACCTCTGCGCCGTCCACAGGCGCAGCGTCCCGAACCAGCGCTGCGACCATATCGCAGATGCCTGCGAGGAACTCGTCCGCGCCCAGCTCGCCGCACTCGATCTCCTTGAGGCGGTGCTCCCATTCGGCGGTGAGCAGCGGGGACTGGAGCTGTTCGGGCAGCACGGTAATGAGGGACACGCCCGCTTCGGTGGGAACGAGGCGTACAGATTTCTTCGCCTTTCTGCGCTCCGCAAAGCCCGTGGCCACCAGCTTTTCAATGACCGCCGCCCTTGTTGCGGGGGTTCCCAATCCCTTTCTCTCGGCATCTTCGGGCATATCCTCTTTTCCTGCCGTCTCCATGGCGGAGAGGAGGGTATCTTCCGTGAAGTGCTTGGGCGGGGTCGTTTTTCCCTCTTTGACCGCGCAGGAGGAAACGGGAAGCGACTGTCCCTCGGAAAGCTCCGGGAGGGTACTGTCCTGCTTGCCCTTTTCCGTGTATGCCCTCCAACCCATATGAAGGATTGTTTTCCCTTTGGCGGCAAAGGCATTTCCGCCGCAGTCCAGCCTTGCCTCGGTCTCCAGATAGACGAAGGGCGCGCTGACCGCCATAAGCACCTGACGGGAAACAAGGCGCAGGATCTCCCGTTCGCCTGCGGGCAAGGTTTCCAAATCTGTTTCGCCCGCCGCCATCGTGGGAACGACGGCGTGGTGGTCGCTGACCTTTTTGCTGCTGCACACCTGCCCCGAACAGACGGCTGCGGGCGGCTCCGTGCCGCAGACGCCAGCGCAGCACAGCGCCAGCGCGTTTACGCCGCCCTCCATATCGTCGGTGAGATAGCGGCTGTCGGTGCGGGGGTAGGTGCAGAGCTTCTTTTCGTAGAGACTTTGCAGATAATCCAGCGTCTGCTGCGCCGTGTACCCAAGCAAGCGGTTCGCATCCCGCTGGAGGGTGGTCAGGTCGTAGAGCGCCGGGGCTTTCTCCGTCTTTTTTGTCTGCACGACGGAGGTAACAGCGGCGGTTTTGCTGTTGCAGTCCCCGGCAAGCCGCTCCGCCTCTGCCTGCTCCTTCATGCGCCCGCCTGCGGCGGAGAAGCCGTTAAAGTCCAGATGGACGGTATAGAAGGTCTCCGGCTGAAAGGCATTGATCTCCGCTTCTCGCTGCACCAGCAGCGCAAGCGTGGGCGATACCACGCGCCCTACGTTCAGTGTGCGGTGGTACATCACGGAAAACAGGCGGGTAGCGTTGATGCCCACCAGCCAGTCCGCCTTGCTGCGGCAGAGGGCGGAGGCGTAGAGGTTGTCGTACTCCGCGCCGTCGCGGAGATTGTCAAAGCCATCAAGGATAGCTGCATCCTCCATGGAGGAAATCCAGAGCCGCTTTACGCGCTTGCGGCAGTTGTTGAGATTATACGCCGTGCGGAAGATCAGCTCGCCCTCGCGCCCGGCGTCGCAGGCGTTGATGACCTCGCAAACGTCCTCTCTGTGCATGAGGGTGCGCAGTGTGTTCATCTGCTTCTGCTTGTCCCTCGCCACGTTGTACTGCCAGCTTTCCGGCAGGATGGGCAAGTCCTCCCTTCGCCATTTGCCGTACTTTTCGTCGTAGGCGTCCGCGTCCGAAAGCTCCGCAAGATGCCCGAAGCACCAGGAAACGAGATAGCCGCCGCCCGAAAGAAAACCGTCCCCGCGCCTGCCTGCGCCGAGGACGGCGGCGATGCTCCTTGCCACGGAGGGCTTTTCACACACAACAAGCCGGTAACAGTTCGTATTCATCATTGGTTTTTGTCCTCCTCACTGTCAGCAGTGTTTTCATCTTCAAACTCGTAATCCTCTTCTTCCTCGTCCTCGCCGTAGTCGTAATCGTCCAGGTCGTCCGCCCCACGGGTGTCGGCCTTGGGCTTGCGGAGCTTGAACCAGCACAGCGCACCGCCGCCGCCCATTAGGAGCAGGAGGACGATCACTATGAGCCCCGCGCCGCCGGTACTCTTTTCGGGCGCGGTCTCCGCAGGCTCGGCGGGCTGTGGCGTGGGTTCCGTAACTTCCTTGCCCGCGCACTCGCTCATATTGGTTCTGCACACCTTGCAGCCCGTGTTGATCTTGCCAACGGCGCATTTGTCCGTGCAGGCGCAGGCGGGGACGATGCTCTCGCCGTCCTTGGTCAGCGCCAGCAGGTCGGCCTCGTCCACAAGATTCAGGAAATGGACGTTCTCATTGCCCTTATCGTCTCGGTCGATGATGAGATAAAAGGTGTTGCCGCCCTTGGTCGTCACGGTGATGAACTGCTTGCCTGCGCCGAAAGCGGAGCCGATATCGTCCATGAGCGTCAGGTTGCCGTCCGGGGTCAGGGGCGCGGAACCTCCGGCAGCGGCGTAATATTGCAGCAGCAGCTCCGGCAGTCCCGCAGTATCCGTGTCGTTCTCACCGCTTCCCGCAGAGGTGTTGAGAACCTCAAGGTATTTGCCGTATACATAGCCGGTCTGCTCCGGCACGACCACCTTGTACCAGCCGTTGCTTTCCTCCAGCACCTCCACCTCCGCGCCGTTGAGCAGACGCCCGACCACGGTGTAGTCCGTGCCGGGGCCGGTGCGCAGGTTCAAATAGGTGCGGACGTTGACCACCTTTCCGGCCTGTTCCCGTTTGGCGGGAAGCGTCCAGCTCCGATCCCCGATGGTCACGGTATGGCTTCCGTCCGCATTTTCGGTCACAAGCACGGTCAGGGTCTGTCCGTTTGGGGGCTGCTCACCGGTATTCGTATTCTCCGGCTGTGTGGTTGCAGTTGGGCTTTCCATGGTCGGGTCGCCCATTGTCGAATCGACCATATCGCCGCCGCCTGCATAGGCCGTAACGGAAAAGACCGTCATGCAGAGCACGACGGCCAGCGTCACGGCAAAAAAACTCCATTTATTCTTCATCCACAAAATCCTCCGTTTTTCTGTATTCGTCGGGCAGCGCCGCCGTGGGACGCTTTTCCAGCATCGCCATCAGTGCCGCGAGCTGCTCGATGGTCAGCCCGTTCTCGCGGACGATGCCCACAATATCCGTGTTTTCCAGCTTCAGAATCTGCTCGTCCAGGGCTTTGAGCCGTGCGGTCAGCGATGTGAGCTTTTCCGCCAGCTTCTCGCGCTCCTGACGCAGCTTTTCAAGTCGCGGGTTCATAACATCCTCCTTTTTGCGTTGATATGGTTGTTGTTAAGGTAATCTGCCAAACTGGAGAAAATGGCTTCGCCAGTAGCTCGTGTCGATGGAAGCGTAGTGAATGGGGTCGCCGCAGTGGAGCATCCTGTTATTGCCCACATAGATGCCTACATGGGACGCGCCTGCGGTGTCGTAGGTCTTTTCAAAAAAGATCAGGTCGCCGGGACGGGCGCTTTCCGGGGAGACATAGGCGCACATGCCCCGCAGCCCCTCCGCGCCCAGCCTGCCGAAGCTCCAATGCAGGCCGCAGTTGTTGTAGACATACGAAACGAAGCCGGAGCAGTCGAAGGAGGTGTCCGGCGAGCTGCCGCCCCAGACGTAGGGGTATCCCAGATACTTTTCCGCTTCCTTGATAATGGCGGCGAACTGCTCGTCTGCCAGCGCTTCCGGGGGTATCTCGTACTTCTCATACTGGGTGTGGTAGTACCGGTTCACATACGGGGAGCCGGGGAACAGGTCGGGGCGGTTGCCCAGCACGCTCATATACACGGCGTACATGGAGAGCTGATCGTGGGACATGATATGCACCGGCACATGGGAGAGGTTGAAATTTTCCAGCTCCACATGGCAGATATAGTAGGTGTAGGGAACCTCCGCCTCGTACTCGTAGCTTTGCAGATTGCCGTTTTCGTCGGTGTAGTAGCCGATATGCGTTTCGGTGCGGTATCTGGTTTCCGTGGCGACGGTTTCCGTTAAGATATACTGCTTTTCAAACAGCGTCTCCAGAATCCCGCCTATTTCGTCAATCGTCCATTCTCCGCCCTTGAGGGCGGTAATCATGGAAATGAGCACATAGGGGTCGTGCTCAATCTCGTCCAGGTCGAAGTGGTACTCGTCGTAATCGTGGGTGCTTTCGTAGCTGTTCAGGTATTCCCGCAGCTCGTCCTCCATGGCGCAGTAGGCGGCTTCCGCCGCCAGCATATCCGCATCCTCCAGCGGATAGGTGGAGGCCGCAATGCCGGACGCCCCGCCCTGAAACAGCGTGGAGCAGGAGGAAATGCAGGTCATGAGCAGCAGTATCGCGGCGGCGATACCGCCCGCGATGAGGAAGCCCTTCTTGTGCCGGACAAAAAAGCTGCCGAGTTCCTTGCTTCCCTCGGCGGCGCGCCCGGCCGCCTTCGCGGTGGTCTCGGACGCTTTGACGGTATTCCTCGCGCCGTTCCCCGCTTTTGCGGCGGCGTATTCCTTTTTAATGGCCTGCTTCTGCCGCCAACGGGAATAGGGATTGGAAGCCCTGCCGTATTCCTGCTCGTATTGTTTGTTCAGCGCCTTGAGATTGGCTTTGTCTGCGGCGGCTTCCGCCTTGTCCGCCCCGCGGTAGGGCTTTTCCGCATGGGAGCGGTGCGCCGATTCCGCAATGCGCCAGGTGCGCTCCGCCGTCTCGGTCAGGGTGTTCGCCGCCTCCGTGCCGGGGTTGTCGTCGCCCTCCTCCCGGAGCTTGCGGTGGACTGCGCTGCGGACGGTATCCAGCGGCGCTTTCCTTGCGGCGTGCGCCAGCTTGGAGGGCGGACGCTTTTTGTCCGCCTCCTCAAAGAAAAGGCGCGTCGTGACCTTGCCGCTCTCACTGTCCACAACGCGCTTTTTGACCTTAACGGTTTTCTTGGGAATTTTCGCTTCGGCCTTTTCCAGCTTAACCGCCGCCCTGTCCGCCTTGCGGACAGCTCGTTCCAGCTCCGGCAGGGCGCGTTCTTCCTCGGTGAAAATCAGCCTTGGCGAGCGTTTTGCCATATTCATCACCTCCTGATGGGACTGCTGATGGATTAAAAGCGTTATTCAAACAGAATTTCATCCGTTCTCTCCAGAAAATGCCGCTTGCCCGCCGGGGTGATGAGGGTATAGTGTCCCAGCTTGCCGCGCTCGGTGTAGAAGTCCCTCACCAGAAACAGACCGGCGCTCTTTTTGACCGCACGGGGAAAGAGCTTGCGGTTCTTGTCCCGGAACAGATACTTCTTTTCCTCCAGATACCGGGTAAACTGCTTTTCGGGAACGCCCAGCTCCTTGGCGGTATGGCGGAGACAGGTCACGCTCTCGACTCCCACAAAGGAATCGTAGTAGCTGGCCTTCGGAGCCAGCCGCGCGTTCTCGGCCTCCGCCTTTTTCAGCGCCTCCCGCGCGGCGTTCACCTTTGCGTTTTCCGCACGGAGCTTGCCGATATACTCCGAGATCAGCTCGGGGTGCTCATCCATCCGGCTAAGGAGTGCATCCGTCATATACGCGCCGTGCTTGCGGATGGAGGGCAGCACCTCGGCCGTCACCCAGCGCTTGAACTTCTTTGCGCGCTCCAGCTTGCTGGAGAGGACAAGAGCGTAAAGGCCGGATTCGTTGATGATAATAACATTCTGCTTTCCGCCGGGGGTCATCATTTCAGTGACCCCTTTGTCCTCATCGTCAACGTGCTTGGAAACAGCATTATTCAGAGACTTCCCCTTGCCATAGCCCAACGCCATCGCAACGTCTCTGCCCACGAACCACGGTTCGCCGTTCATGCGCAGGGAGCGCAGTTCACCGAACTCCGGGTTTTCAAAGATCATCAGGTTGTTATTCATATTCGCACATCCTTTCTCGTCTCTATTCTGACTGCACCTGCTCCGAGAGCTTGGTCGTGATGATTTTATACAGCTCCGTATCCTTGGGGAAGCGGTCTACGAAGGGCAGGATCACGCTGCCGTAGAACAAAAGCCCCTCGCCCTCGGCGGATTGGGTCACATACGAGAGCTGATGGGGCGAGATGTTGAGCTGCTTCGCCAGAATCTGCCGGTCGCCGGAAGCCTGGTTGAGCATATACACATAGTCGGAGTTTTCAAAGATGTTCTCCACCTCACGGCTGGAGAGCAGGTCTTTGACGTTCTGGGTGATGCCCGTGGGAACGCCGCCCCACTTGCGGAATCGCTTCCATATCTCCACCGTATAGGCGGCGGTCTGCTCCTCCTTCAAAAGAAGGTGCATTTCGTCGATATAGTAGCGGGTGGACTTGCGCTGCTCCCGGTTGACGGTGACGCGGTTCCACACCGCGTCCTGCACCACCAGCATCCCGATCTTCTTTAACTGCTTGCCCAGCTCCTTGATATCAAAGCTGACCACGCGGTTTTCGATATTCACGTTGCTGCGGTGGTTGAACACGTTGAGTGAGCCGGTGACGTAGATTTCCAGCGCCGTGGCGATATACTGCGCTTCCTTCTCATCCTGCCTGCGAAGCTCGTTGTACAAGTCCTCTAAAATAGGCATCTTCTCCGGGCGGGGGTCGCTCAGGTACTCCCGGTAGACAGAGCGCACACAGCGGTCGATGATGGTCTTTTCCACCGGCATGAGGCCGTCCTTACCGCCCACGATCAGCTCGCACAGGGAGAGGATGAAGTCGGATTTCAGGCTCAGCGGGTTTTCATCGTCGCTGTAATTCAGGTTCAAATCCATGGGGTTCAGGTAGTCGGTGGAGGTGGGCGAGATTTTTACCACCTGCCCGTGCAGGTGCTCCACCAGCGGGCCGTACTCCGCCTCCGGGTCGCAGATGATGATATCGTCGTTTGTGACGAGGAACACGTTGGCGATCTCCCGCTTGGCAGAGAAGGACTTGCCGCTTCCGGGCGTGCCTAAGATCAGCCCGTTGGGGTTTTTCAGCAGCTTTCTGTCTACCATGATGAGGTTATTGGAAAGGGCGTTCAGCCCGCAGTACAGGGCTTCCTTGCCGTCCTGAAACAGCTCCTGGGTGGTAAACGGCACGAAAATCGCCACGCTGGAGGTGGTCAGCCCCCGCTGGATCTCGATCTGGTTATACCCCAGCGGCAGCGCGGACATGAAGCCCTCCTCCTGCTGAAAGTCCAGCCGCGTGAGCTGGCAGTTGTACTTCTGGGCGATGGAGCCCGCCTGAAAGACGTTGTTGCCGAGGCGCTGCCTGTTGTCCGCCACGTTCACCACAAGGAAGGTCAAAAGGAACATACGCTCGTTGCGGCTTTGCAGCTCCTGCAAGAGCTTTTTCGCCTCCGTGCCGTAGGTGGCGAGGTCGGAGGGGATAATATCCATATCGTAGCCGGAGCGCACCGCCTTTTTCTGCTCCTCAATGGTCATCTTCTGCAAATCGGTGATCTTGCGCTTGATGGTCTTGATGGCCTTCACCTGATCCACGGACTGGACGTGCATACTGACGATGAGGGAGCTTTCCATATCCAGAAAATCCGCCAGCATTCGGTCGTTGAGTTCGGGGGCTAAAATCTGCAAGAAGGATACGCAGCCGGTCTTGCTGCCCACGCCGAAGCTGCTGCCGGTCTTGAACTCAAAGGCGCTGGGCGCGATGAAGTCCTTCACCGACAGCCCGGAGGGAGCCAGCCAGTCCCACGAAAAGCGGAAGGGCTGCGGCTCGTCCATGTGGAGCATCCCGTGCAGCAGGCGCAGGCGCTCCATTCCGTTCAGGCTCTCCGCCATTACGCCCAGACGGCGGAAGTTGTTGAGGATATCCGTCTCGATGCGCTCCAATCGGGGCTTTGCGGCTTTCAGGCTGTCCGCCTCCACGCCGAAGGTCAGGTACTTGGTCTTGATCAGCCCGTTGTTGCCTCTGGCAAGCTGGCTTTGCAGCATCCCGGTGTATTCGGTGCGGAGCTTGTCGAAGCAGTCGCCCTGCAAGGGGATGGCGATGCGCCGGGCGTAGGTATCCCGCGTGGCGGAGAGGTTGATAAAGGAGAGCTGGAAGCGGATGGAGGAATCAAAATAGTTGAGGAAATCGCACCAGCCGTCGAAAATGGCGGTCTTGTCCTCGTTCTGGTTGAGCTGGTAGTTGATATCCTGAAACTGCACGGTTTTCGTGTAGTAATTGTCCGTCACGCGGCACACGCCGTCGGGGTACATCCGCTGAAAGGGGATGCTGTCCTGGGCGGACTTCTTTCGCTTATCCTGACGCTTGGCTCTTGCAATCGCCGCGTCGATCTGCTTTCGCTCGGCTCGTGTGAGCTTTCTTGCGGGAGTTTTGTTTGTGGACAATCGCGTAGACCTCCTTATCCAAAATATCCTGCCGGTTCAGCAGGTCGTAGAAATTGTTCGTCCTGTACGGGCGCTGTTTGGGGCGCAGGAAGCACACCTGCACGATGTTGCGGATGAGCTTCTCCGGCGGCTGACCGTTCTTTTCATACATGGCCAGCAGGAAGAAGGGCAGCATGACCAGCATCATGCAAAGAGCCGCCGCGCTGCTGCCGATATGCCTCTTGAGCAGAAAGAAAAGCGGTACGCCGATGAGCGCGCCGCCGCCGAAGCACAGAATCTGCCGTTTTGTTAAATTGAACATGACCTTGGTTTTCACCGCGTTCAAGTCCTTGGGTACGGGAACGTATGCCAAATTTCATCACCTCCGTCAGTGGGCATGGAACAGGCTCCTGGCAAGGGAGCTTGTCTTAAACAGCGTGAAGCACAGCAGCACCGTGTACCCCATGCACGTCCATATGGCTGCCGAGACGCTGCTCTCCACCACGATGTTCTGGATCAGCACCGCGTAAATCGCCACGCAGACGATGATAAGGAAGCCCTGAAACCCCAGCGCCAGCAGGCTTCTGAGGTAATTCTGGCCCATCTGCCCCCATTCCCGGTTGGCCATGGTCGCCATGGGGATGGGCGCGATGGAGGTCACGCAGTAGATCTCGATCATTCTGCCGTAGCAGATGATGAAAATGCAGATGGTCAGCGCCCACATGGAAAGATGCACGACCACGGACTCCAGCCACAGCCCCAGCAGCGACCAGACCTCCATTTCCAGGAGCTTTGCTTCAAATCCCGCGATATGCTCGTTAAACGTCAGAGACGTGTCCGATATGATGATGCCCGACGCGCTGTTGACGACGCTCTGAGCCGCTTCGAACACGCCCATGACGATGTTCCATGTGTTGGTGACGATGAGCACGGCGCAGGCGGTCTTGAATATCCACTTGAAGAACATCCAGGTGTCCACGTCGTGCATGTTGTTCTTTTCCGTAATGAGCTGAATCAGCTCCAGCGTCATGACAAATGCGAGGATCACGCCCGCGATGGGCAAAATTACATTGTCCGACAGCGTTCGGATCATGCCGTAGACGCCGCTGTTCCAGTCCTGGGGCGTAGCGCCCACCTGCCCGGCGATGCCTGCCACGCGGCTGTTCACGTTGTCAAACAGTCCGTTCACGTTGTCCATGATGCCGCTGACCAGCAGCTCCTTCAGCCATTCGGTGAATTTCTGCCATATCAAATCCAATGGGCTTTACCCTCCTTTCCCGCAGCGCCCGCCCTGGGGGCGGACGCCGCGAAGGATTTGTGCGGGCGATTAACCGAACAGGCCGGAGAGCAGGGGAACGAGGATGACGCCGATGAGCGCCACGCCGCCGCCCGCCATGAGCTGTTTCATGCCCTGACTTTTAGCGCCGGGGTTGTCGTTTCCGTAGCCTTCCAGCAGGTTGATGGCTCCCCAAATGCCGAGACCGGCACCGAGAGCGATGACGAGGGTTTGGAGAACGCCGACAGCAGAGTTGAAAAATTCCATATTTGTGTTGCCGGAATCATTGGGTGTTGGTTGTGTTGAAATCTCGCGGATACAGCAGGAGCCGGAGCGAAAGCTGCGATGCAGCCCCGATTCCGGCTTCTCCTTTCAATTTTTAGTTCATGGATTCGTTCCGACCCTGCAAGCGAGGAAGCGTCTTTTCTCATCCGTATCTATATGAAAAGCCGCCGCATGAGGGCGGCGTTCTTGTGCGCTCAGACGCGCCCCGCGTCGAACACCTCGTAGACCTCATCCGCTTTCGGCACCAGCCTTGTGGAGAGATACTTTTCGATATCAAAGGCGTTCCTTGGGTTCGCGTCCGACAGATACTTATAATTGGGGTGACGGGTGATGTCGTACTTATCCGAGAGGAAGGGGCGCACGCCCCGAAGCTGCAAGATGCACTTGCCGCCGTCCAGCACCGCCAGCTCATCTATCGTGGCAAGGTCTTTGCCCAGCTTCTGATAGTTCAGGCTGTGGGACACCTCCCGTCCACGGCTCTCACCGGTGTTGAAGGTGTCGATGGTCTCTTTCCCCAGCGCCTGATTCAGCTCCTTCAGCGTGCCGGGCTCCTTACCGCCTAAGAAGATGGAGCTGTCGCAGTTGCCGATGATGGTGTCGGCGTTGTCCTTGTACAAAGCCTTTAGCTGGCTTTGGGCTTGCAGCACCAGACAGGCGGAGATCTCGCGGCTGCGGATGGTGGCCATGAGCTTTTCCAGATTCGGTATCTGCCCGATGTTGGCGCACTCGTCGATGAGGCAGCGCACATGGACGGGGAGCCTGCCGCCGTATACGTCGTCGGCCTTTTCGCACAGCAGGTTAAATAACTGGCTGTAAATCATGGAAATGAGGAAGTTGAAGGTGCTGTCGGTGTCGCTCATGATGAGAAACAGCGCCGTTTTCCGGTCGCCCAGGGTGTCCAGCTCCAGCTCGTCGTACATGGTGATCTCCCGCAGCTCCTGGATATCGAAGGGCGCAAGGCGCGCGCCGCAGGAAATATTGATCGACTTAGCAGTTTTGCCCGCCGCTAATTTGTATTTTTTATATTGCCGCACGGCGAAGTGATTCGGCTCACGGCTTGCCAGCTCCTTAAAGGCCAGATCCACGTTGTTCTCAAAGGTCTCATCGTCCTCGCGCACCTCCATGGCGTTGATGAACTCGATTAGCGTGGCGAAATTCTGTTCCTCCTCGGGGGCTTCGTAGTGGATATACCCGATGAGCGCCGTGTAGAGCAGCGTCTCGGCCTTCTGCCAGAAGTCGTCCCCGGATTTCCCGTCCCCCTTGGTGTTGGCAATGAGGGTCGTGACCAGCTTCAGAATATCCTTCTCGCTGTGGATATACGCAAAGGGGTTGTAGTGGTGGGACTTCTTGAAGTTGATGGAATTGAATATCTTCACCTTGTAGCCATTACGGAGCATGAGCTTTCCGCACTCCACGGCGATGCTGCCTTTCGGGTCGGTGACAACGTATGAACTGTGTAATTGCATGAGGTTTGGCTTGATGAAAAACCGCGTCTTGCCGCTGCCGGAGCCGCCCACCACCAGCACGTTTTTGTTCCGCGCCGTTTTCGGGTCTTTGGGACGGTTGGACATCATGAGCCGCTCGGTTTGGGTGAGGATGACGTTGTTCTCAAACTTCGGATCGACGTAAGGGGCGATATCCTCGGGCTTGCCCCAACGGGCAGAGCCGTATTCCAGATTCTTGCGGAATTTCTTTGCGTTTTTGCCCTTGACATACACCGCCAAACGGATGAGCAGAGCGGCAGCGACGCCCACGCACAGGTCGATGGGGTGGAAGCTGGGGAGCGCCGATTGGAACGCGGCGGCAAAGCCCTCCATGAGGTGCAGCGCCTTCCCAGAAAAGTCCGCGCCCGGACTTAGCCGCGCAGCCTGCCCCAGCTTGGTGGCAAAGAGGGCGATAAAGACATACGGGATATTGGGCAGCAGGAACTTCTTGATATTCAGAGGTTTCTTCATATCGTGATGCCCCTGTTCTGATTTCGGGATTTCCCCGGCGTAATGGCCTGAACCTTCGCCTTGAGTGCTTGCAGATGCGCCAGCACGGAGGGACGGTTCTGCGCTTTGGCGGCGCGTTTAAGCTCATATGCCGTGTATTCCTTGAACGCCGCCGTCAGTGCGTCCGCGTCCCTCGCCTTAAAGAACACAAAGTATTTCGGCGGTGAAACGCTGCGGTCTTTCTTAACGGCAAAATCCACGCCGTATTTCCGGGCTATGCGCTCAAAGCCTTTGATATTGCTGTTGGTGATCTCAATGTTGGATACACCCTGATTCTGCCCTATGAGCTGCCTCACCGTCTGCTTGCCGCTGGGCTTTTCAGGCGCGGCACGCGCCTTTTCCATGGCTTTGCTCTTCTTTTCGGAAAGATATTTATCCATCCCGGCCTTCAGCTCCCGTGCAGTCAGCTTGACGGCGGAGATGATCAGAGTGACAGTTCTGTTTTCAATTTCTTCCTGCATGAGTTTTTCCTCCTTCCGTTCGCATTGGGAGTGATGGTATCATCGCTCTGTCACCGGAGCGGTCTTGCCTTTGCCCGCAGCCTTGGCGGGCTCGGTGGGGATCGCCATGATCTTGCTGCCCATCTTCAAAAAGGCTTCCGGCTGACGGAACTTTTCCTCGTATTTCTGTTGCAGCTCCTTCGGCAGAGACGCAAAGTTCTCATCCCCAAGACCGCAGATGAAGAATTTACCGGCCACAATATCGTAGATATCGCCGTCCCCGTCCCGCAGGGCGCGGTTCAGGGGCTTGCCCTCCAGCTTGGCCTCCTCCCCGCAGATCAGCGCCACGGGGTCGTCATATGGGTAAATCGCTTCGATATAGCCGTCCACCGCCTTCTGTAAGGAGGCAAGGTCGGAGCCGATGCGCTCCACGCGCGGATACTGTCCCGGCTCCACCATGAGCACCTCGATGGTGTCGTCCGGCGCTCTTTCGGCGGAGATTTCCTTGCCGTCATTGCTCTCAAACTCCACCTCCACAAAATTGTCCGCATCCAGAATATGATCCCCGGCGTGCCACTGGTCGCTTACCATCTGCTGTGCTTCCTCTTTGGAAGAAGCCTCCACGGACACGGTGAGCTTCAGCGTTTCGGTGATGGTCACGTCAAATTCCTTCATGCGCGCCGCCTCCCTCGTCAATTTCAGCCGGAAGAAAGGGAAAGAGCAGCTCCGCCACTGCCTTGACCATAGCTTCCGCTTCTTTGGCGGTCAGGCCGGTCTGCCCGCCGCCGTCCTCCGCATCCGGTACAGCTTCATGCGGCGCTTCGAGGGCATTCTCAAAATTATCGTCATATTCGCCGCACCCGTCGCAGCAGTCACAGTGGATGTGTACGTCGCCGTAGATGTTGATGGTTACGTTCATGGATAAACCTGCCTTTCTCAGCGCTCGTTCCGGCGCTGCTGTTTTTTCTGCCACTGCTCCAGCAGCTTGATGATGGTCTGCTGCATTTGCAGGGGCGTGTAGCTTCGGGGGAAGTATTTGCGGAGGGTATCGCTGCTCAGCGTGATGCGCTCCTGTTCCTCCTTCTTTTCCTCGGACATGATGGAGCGCATGGCCTCCTTCGTGCATTTTCCCTCCCGGCTGAGCTTCTTGAGCCGCTGTGCCTGGGAAAGCGAGGGCGTGTTCTGGGAATAGTCCATTGCGTCCAGAAACTGCTTCTGCTCGTCATGGGTGAGATACGACAGCTCCACGGCGGGGCTGAACGCGATCTCCTTGCTGTCCACCTTTTTCTGTACCTCCGGCAGAAGCTCGGTAAGACGAATATAGCGGCGAACCTGGTTTTTGCTTTCCCCGGTCTGTTGAGCAATAACTTCTGCCGATTCTAACTTCCGCCCAACTTGGGTGGAAGTTAAATCTGTTCGCTTTCCCTGATGCTTCAACGCTTCCAGCTTCATTTTGTACGCCTGCGCCCGCTCCATGGGGCTGATGGTTTCCCGCTGCAAATTGCTGTCCACCATGAGGATCACCGCCTCGTCGTCGTCAAGATTGCGGACGATGGCCGGTATGGTTTTCAGCCCCGCAAGGTCTGCGGCATGGAGCCGCCTGTGTCCGGCTACCATCTCGTATCCGCCCTCCGGTGCGGGACGGATGATGGCGGGGTTGAGAACGCCCACCTGCATGATGCTGTCGATGGTCTGCTGCATGAGCTCGTCGTCCGCCACCTTGAAGGGGTGGTTTTTGAAGGGACGAATCTCTGAAAGCGGTATCTGCTGTACCTGTTCGTTGGGTTTCTGTTTCGGCATGGTCGCATCACCTCCTGAAAATGCCAAAGCCGCAGGCGATAACCTGCGGCTCAGATGAAGCCCTCCGACATATCGTGGCTGACAAGGCTTCGGTAATAGTTCCCGATGGTCAGAGGGGCGTTATACAGCGTGGCTAAAAGATACTGGCGCATATTGCGGATGCGTGTGGTGTTTTCCTTCAGCCCGCCCACCACAAAGCGGATGTGCTCGCTGTTCAGCTTCAAAAACCGGCTCCTGACCACCTCGGCGGGCTTATCGTCGCCGGAAATGCGGACGGAGCTCTTCGTCGTACAGACAACATCCACCAGCAGCTCCAGGATTTCTTCCAGCGTGTCCTGCTCGTATGGATAGTCTGTCAGGAGTGCGTCGTAGGCGATGTTTTCCGCAATAAGCTCTCTGTACCGCTCTCTCAGAGCCGCTTCGTTTCCTTTCGCTTCCCGCCCGTGATCCCTCCTGAACGAAGTGAAGGGAAAGGAATCAGTATCACTAAAATCAGTATCATTCTTATCAGTATAACTACCTCGTGATTTTAACGATTCTTGATCCGTGATTTTCACTGCTCCTGAATCGTGATTTTCACGGTTCAGGAATCGTGATTCCGGGGAGGGAGTGGTACTGCCTGATGTGTTATCCACAGGGTTATCCACATCCTTCTCCACAAAGTTCTTGACGTAGATGAGGTTGGGCTTGCCCAGCCCCTGCCGCTTGCGCTCGATGAGGCGGCATTTGCTCTCCAGCTCATGCAGCAGCTTTCCGGCCTTCTGGTCGGCGCAGCCCAGGGCGGTCATGACCTCATCGATGGTGAAGATGATATACACACGCCCCGCCTGATCCAGCCAGCCGTTCTTGCAGCTCAGGCTCATGCGGTCAAGGAGCAGACCGTAGAGCACCTTGGCTTCTGCGGAAACGCTTCTGAACCGTTCCTCCGTGAACAGCACCTTGGGGATGCGGTAGAAGGAGAACTGTTCCGCTTCCGCGCCGTAGAAATAGTCATACATGGCTTCTGTCACGCTCCTTTGGAAGCCCTGCGGCGCGCATGACCGCTTTGGTACACCATCCGATGCAGGGGGCAGCCCTTCCGTAGGGACAGCCCTCGCACTCCGAAACGGGAGCGGCGCTGTCCGCAGCTGCTTCGTAAACTTGTTCTATGCCGTTCCGTCTTTCGGGCTTCTGCGGGACGGGACAGCAGCAGCCGTCCGGGTAGACGCAGCCCTTTAGCTTCCCTTTCCGGTACAGGCAGTACCGGCAGTCATATACGTTGTAGCCCCACGACTTCCCATATGCTTTCACAATAACACCTCCTTCGCCCGCATCAGGGCATAAAAAAAGCGCGCCTGCCGACCCAAGCGCCACTTTGGGTAAACAGACGCGCTATGTACTATTTGCGCTTATTTATATGACAAGGCTCAAAAACGCCGTATTTTCAGCACTTTTTGAGCCTTAATGTTTTTAGTCCTATTATCACAGCCTCGTCCGCATAGATGTCGACCATGCGCCATTCGGCCTTGCTTGAGATCAACTCCGTGTAGTAGCGGTTCTGAGCGGCAAAGGAATTGAGTTGATCCTCGGAGTCTGAGCTGACACGAGTGTAGGCAGCGACCCGCAGCCGCACATTTTGAGGCCGTTCTGTAGGTTCGATTTTTATAACACGGGGCTGCTTTTCTGCCAGTGCTGTTGTTCCGTCTACCAGCCGCTTTTCATCCACACCCGCTCACCTCCTTTTTTGTAACACAAACACTACCACAACTGCATCCAAATAGCTACTGAAAGATGAAGAAAATCAGAGAAAAAACATGACTTCAACACCGTTATCCGCAGCGATCCGTGCGGCAATTTTTCTCAGTTCTTTTTCGGTGAAACTGCCGCATTCCCGGAGTTTTCTGAGCAGGATCACGATTCCATAGAAGTTGATATTAGGGTTCATAATTGCGCTCCTCCCTGTATCTGACCATCTCTGCGGCACAAGCATGGGAACCGTCCAAAGAAGGAATCAAGGGAAGGCGATAGTTGGACCGACGAACAAAGGAGAAAGGAATCGAATGCAAAAATATAGGAGGGGGTGGACAGTTCCCATGCTTCTGCCGCAAGAGTGTGGTCACTCCGGTGATGGAAGCAAATGATTCCATCACCGGAGTGGCCAGAACTTTACGGTTTTGTTTGCCTGTATTCGACACTACTTCCCCAGGCGGGGCGGCAACTTGAACTGTGCTGGCGCACATCACGGGAGTTTCACCCCTCCGAGGATCTCTCGAAGCTGCGTACAGGAGTATCATTGTGGGCTGACGGGATCATGGCGGGGACAGCTTGCCAAGGCTGCCTTGGCCTGAGTGGGTATCGCTCTGCACCTTACTTGGCCGTCCTTTGATGCGGAGTTTCTCCGCACAGGTGGTCATCGCGCACTCGGCCTGACGCTGGCTCCGTCAGCTAATGTATTCAAGTTGCCGGATATGACCGCTTGGGCGGTGTTTTTCAAGGAACAACGCCGCTGATTTATCAGCAGCGGAGTGGGGCTCAAAGCCCTCTCACTCTATTAGCCGTTGAAAACACCGTTTGCACCAAACTTTTTTGTCATCTCAGCATCTTTTTCAATTTCTGCAAGATACGGATCTTTCGATTATGGATCGTCATTCGATGGACTCCCATTCTTTCTTCCAGCTCACGCTCTGAGCGCTCGTCGAAAAACAGCGCATGGATCAGAGCCCGTTCTTCTTCGCTCAACTGATCCAGTGCGGCCCGCAAACGGCATAAATCGTCTTTCCTGATCACGGCATCCTCGACGCCTTCAGCATCGTCCGCAAACTGGCACTTCGCAGAATATACAAGCCGCTCCAGCGAATCCTCCTTGCTGGGGATATAACTCTCCGCCCCATTCGCGGCATTTTTCCTGCGCTGTTCGCTTTTCAGATCCACCTCCATGTATTTCATCTTGCGGTCGCTTTTCTTCAAGACTTCCAACACATCCGGGCGCTCTTTTAAGCAGGGATATATCTTCAAATAATCGACCCGATATGGGTCATTGTGATACGACATCTTCTGTCCTCCGTTTCATCATTTTGAAAATTTCACAAACGATGAAGCGGAGGGCCTCGGCATCTCTCACAGGCAAAAGACCAGCAAAATAAAACGCTCATTCAGTTCCTTTCTGGAACCAAATGAGCGAAAAAGCCGCTTGATCTGCCTTCACCACCATGGCCGCATTGATTCGTCTCACTCTCTTTGAGAGCAAGGACTGCAAATCAAGCGACACATGGGAAGGTCACGCATCAAGCGGCTCCGGGGTACAAACTTGGATATTCAATTTTTAGTTGTCGCAGGCAAGGCGCTTCCTACACGCCGTTACAGCTTAGAATCGGTTAAGTCGAAATGCCACCGGTGGGAAAAACACCTGTTCTCCGCAATGGGGGCATTTCACATAAACTGCGCCGTGATTTCCTTTACACAGGATCTCTAACTTGTTCTGGCAATACGGGCACATTCTCGCCATTGTAATATGACTGGAATACTGTTTTTTCAATTCCTGCTGCTCTGTCTGTATGCAGGAATAGCGTTGTGGATCAAGTTCCCTTACATTGATCTTTGCCATACTTACTCCCTGCCATATCAGGCGATCTCATTTTTCTCCGGAAATATATCTACCAATGCATACGGGTCATACAAATCGTTTCTCCCTACCAAACCGAGTTGGGATAATCTTATAGTCAGTGCTGTTTTGGACACACCGAGCCGCTTTGCGGCCTCCGAAAAACGCTCATAGTCTTTGCGTGCGTATATGCGATTCAGCACGCTGATACCATCTTTCAGGCCAACATTTGCCATATGGCGATATACCAGTTCCTTTGGCAAGAGGAGAAATGAAGTCAGCACATTGGTCTGCCACTCCTCCCAATCAAGAACAGGGTATTGCGTATGTTCATCTGTCATGCGAAATACGCAGCGAGGAGTTTGCGCCTCATATTCTTCCGGATACAGCATCCAAAACAGTTGATGCGCTGCTTCGTGCATCATAGTAAAGTTCAAACGGCCAATCTGATTTTCTGCCACAAGGCTCTGATCAATGAAGGCCGTTTTCCCGTCTAATTCATAGTCGAGCCTTGTGCCGTCCCTTTGAGGAATCGTTATGATTACCCCCGATGTCGCCGTAAGGCCGATGGCATCATGTGCTTCACTGATATCTGCAAAGGTAAATTGCAGGCCACACATCTTCTCTGCAAAATCTGCCGGATCAATATGATCGACCTTTTGAGGGACTTTTTTTAGGTAATCACGAAGCAATCTACGGGAAATGTGTTCGATGTCTTTCCGTGAAAGCCAGAGCATCTACATGCGCCCCTTTCTATTCCAACGCGTCCACAAATTAGAACATCTGTTCGCTTCTTGTTAAGGAGTATAGCACGCCCGCTAATCTATGTCAAGTGAAATAAATCGCTCGTATTTTGTACAAAAAATAATCGCCATTTCCTTTGCATTATCATTACACCAGCTGTTGGTGAGTGGAGGTATTGATTTGGCATTTTTAATAATGATAGTTCAAGAGTTTTCACAAAATCAACAAAAATTTCGACTTGATATTGCCAAAGGAGAATATAGCGTATAAAATAATTGGCAGAAATGGAAAAATATAGCCGAATCGCGGGATATCACTATAATCAAAAATTTTGAAGAGAGAATGGTTGTTTGATGTGATCAGATAAAGTAGTACGCTCCTGCTTTAATCAACATCTTCTGATCGCAGCATGGGGATCGTGTATGATTTAAGAACGCACATGGAATGGGAAAGGGAGTGATGCCTATCCATAGAGGTTCCAACGGTGCTATTTCAGAATAGAGAAGGAAAAATGTATTCTACTTACAGGAAAGGAAGGATTTAAGTGAAAGGTGCGAAGAAGCATTTTAGCAGAGCATTAACATTGCTGTTAAGCGTTCTAATTATGCTCCAAACAGTTACTGTTCCGGCATTTGCTGCTGAAAATACTACAGAAAATGTAGAAGTAGCAACTAATGACGCATCTACGGAGGAAGAAAGCACATTCAACCTTATAAACGCCGATGTTCAGATCGATGATGAATATGGCAACGAGGCAGATTATATATCGGAGGTACAGATCCCCGATTTGGAACAAATTAGCGAAGAAACACTTGTAGAAAATGGCGTTTCGATTCATAGCGACTATCCTGGTGATGCTATGGTCTATTTGACTCAAAGATGGCTGAATCAGGAGTACGGTGATGTGCCGGGTTTTGGATATGTCACTGAAGACGGAAGAACGGGGTGGGATACCGTTTACGGTCTTACGAGAGCTCTGCAGGTGGAACTTGGAATCGCAGATTTGGCGGATAATTTTGGCCCAACTACAGAGCGCCTTTATAGCCAGAATCTGTTGCGACGGCAGGACGGTGTCACAAATCGGAAATTTGCAATATTGCAGGGAGCACTTTGGTGCAAAGGGTCTAATAAGGGCTATGAAAAAATTGATGCGGCAAAGCTGGCGATTTATTCTGACAGCGTCCAAGGAGAGGTACTGGCCGATATTAATATCGCAGCCCTTGATGCCGGAGAAAAAAGCGTTTTAAGTTACGACATTGCCGAAAACAGCCTGGGATCTGATCCGCTTCAGCCCAATCTATATCATCTGGTAGTAGAAACAGATGCGGATGAGGCCAATTATAGCAATAACGAAAAAGATGTATATGTCCATGCAAAATGCGCAATTTCTCTGAGCTCCGGAAATGGTGGTACAGTGCGAGGAACGGGCAGTTATAGCTACGGCTCTACAGTAACTATTTCTGCAATCCCCAATGAGGGTTATATGTTTGAAGGTTGGTATGAAAATGGAAGATGCCTCGATAATATCTCAGATGAATATACCTTCACTGCTTTCGCAAACCGCACAATAGAAGCAAAGTTTGTCCCTAATGATTTGACGATTTCTAATGTCGAAGTAATTGGTGACAAAGAGCCAGAGGAGACGTTGATTTTTTCGGCTAAGGCGGAAGGCGGATGTCGACCGTATGTATGGGAGTATACTATTTACAAAGGTGATACTCTATACTATACTCTAAGTGGTTCAACATTCGACTATCTTGAGTGGTCGCCAACAGAGACAGGAAACTATACCATTGTTGTCTGCGTTATAGATAAAACTGGGTTTAAGGCAACATACTCGAAACAGTTTTCTATTATTTGAATCAATCACAGGGAAGTGGCATTAGCCACTTCCCTGTGATATAACAAATCGCTATGGATTCAATATGGAGAATAAGATGAAAGAAAGAAACTGGAAGTATAAAATCACCGGTAACTGGTTTGGACCTATGGTGATTGCAATCACGACGGCGGTCTCCGGAGGATTCACATTCTGGCTTTACACTGCACACGATGGTGCCTTTGTTGGACTCGGCGGCCTAACAGCCTTTTTTGCTATCATCTGCGTTCTGTCCGCATACGGTGCAATGTCTTTCAAGTTGCTTGTGGATAAAGACGGCTTTTATTTTCGGACCAAACCCGGCAACGGGCGGTACTACCGCTACAGCGAGATTTGCAACATGTGGCTCAGCTCCGGCAGAGAGACGGACACACAGGAAGCAACCTACTGCAACTTTGAAACGATAGAGGGAAAGCGGTCGAGATTTCTCGTACTTGACCCCCACCTTGATGCGGTGGATTATATGATTGAACGGGTTGAGGCCGTGGGAAGCAGACGTGGGGATGACGACTTCGACCGCGAGATCGTCATTACCGGGAAGACGGAGAGTGTGGTTATCATAATCCTTGTGATTTTTGGTTTTCCCATACTTTACTTGTTGCTTTTTGGATGGACCACCATGCCGCTGATTTTCCGCATGATTCCGGTCGCCATTTTGCTGTTTTCAATTGTGCGGGCTTTTTCTCACGGACTGTTTTATATGCTAAAGATTCAAAAGGACGGCTTTTATTGCCGCACCAATCCCTTAAATGGGCGGTACTACCGCTACAGCGACATTCTGGACTGCTGTCTGGTCGAGTCACAGCGGAACATGCGCAGAAGCGCAACGCGTTACGGTTACTACATGAAATTCACCGACTGCGAAAACCAAACACACAGGGTTCCTTATAACAAATCGTTGTACGAAGGGGAAATCGACGAACTGGTCGCCAGGATCAAGAGGGCAAAAGAAGATGAAGCATGAATCGGCTGTTCAGGCCGTGAAAGAACTGATGCGGAAGGACTCAGTTTTTCGGTCTGTAATACAGGGCTGGGGCGTTGCGACGCTGCTTATCGGCCTCTTTATGTTTTATATGGGGGCCAATACTTATATTCAATCATACAAGCAGACGGATTGGGTATTCGGCAGCGCATACATTACGGATATTTCCGAGTTGAACAGAAGCAAAGTTGGCAGGGGTGGCATCAACTATTCGATGACCTACGAATATGAAGTGGATGGAACGCATTATACAGGTAAATATGGCCCCCTGGCAAACTCTATCGAGGTGGGCAGGTCCATCCGCATCAAATACGATCCGAGCGCCCCGGAAAACTCCACCGGCTTTCTGGCGCCGAGTGGCAATGATCTTGCCCTGGTGATCATAGGAACGATTCTTGCCGTGCCTGGATTTTTCATGTCGGGCATCCTCGGCCTTCTGCGGAGGCTTCTGCGGGGACTGCATCGAAGCGAGATTCCAGACTACGCACCGCCGGAAGAGAAACGCACTGCGCCCCCCAAAGCCCCCGCGCCCTCCGCCTGCGATATAGTTATGGGGGTACGCAATATCCTCCGAACCCTTGCGCCGATACTCATATTCCTGCTTTTCGGATTTATCCTCATGCTCATCCAAAACGCAATATCCTAATCACAGGAACCATGTGAATTACATTGAATGTTGCCCGCAGAAAAGATCGTGTAATTGCAAGGTTAAATATAAGCTCAAAAGTCAGGCGCTTATAAAGGGCCGCCATCTTAAGAGGCCGTTTCTCACGACTTTCGGGACACTCACGCATAGCAGTTTTTTCGGCCCAAACTGGTGGCGTTGTCAAGATTTATACGCAAAAAGGATTTTATGTTCAGGCTGAAAGAAATTTACCGAGTTTTCCTCCAGATATTGCATAGACCATATCCTTCCTTGTTGGCATCACCGATTTTTTATAAGACATGTTGCTTGTTCTTTTCTCTGTCTTAATATCCTCCGATAGAGTGCTCTTTTCCATGCCATAGGCTTTATATCCCCCGGCAAAGCGGGGGGTCCTCTTTTGCGGCCAAAAGGCATCCCGGTCACTGGATTACGCAGTGACCGGGATGTTTAATACATTTTATCCGAATGTCTTCATTTTATTTTCAATAGCGTTCACTCCGACCATCGTGTTTGTTGATGCAAGACTCTGCAATTTAGCCACATTAGTCCTCGAAACCATCGGTTTTACTGTAACAACTCCCTCATTGACTCCAATCACTTTTCCCCGTGCAATTGTATCAGTAATCCTAACGCCAGATAAGCTATTTGTTTTTCTTACCATTTCAACCTTCGCTCTCGACGGAATTGTAACAACTAAGCTATCCCCAACTTTTGGAGTTTTACTAATATCCCCAATTCTAATCACAAACTTATCATTAGAGGCCGAAACAATTTTTGCTTGCAATTTTTTTCTTTTTTCCATCATATTTTATATCAATGTACAGACGCCTACCAATGAGCCGGCTTGCTCTGGATCGCGGATATGAGACGGGCGCTGTTCACCGAGGGCTGGAGCTTCTGGGCATTACCGGATATATCCCCGCAATTCAGTTCTCCAATCCACCTGAGAAATATGGATTCTCCTACGATCCACAGCTCGACGCATTCATCTGTCCGGAAGGAGTTCCTCTTACATACCACAGGCTAAATTGCAGCAAATCGACGGGCAAATATCTGCGTTGCTACCAGGTCGAGGGCGATGCCTGTATGCGCTGTCCAAAACGGCCGAGCTGTTTTGACAAGGCTGGAATTCGGCGCAGAGTGCTGGCCAGCAGTTGCTATCCGGCATTTTTCAGAGGGCACCAGCGTGTGGGAACTCCAGAATACCTGGCCATGATGCGGCTTCGTAAAATCTGGGCCGAGGGCAGCTTCTCCGTCTTGAAACGGGAACACTGTATTTCAAGGATTCGAAAAAGGGGCATTCTTGCAGCTACGGAAGAATGCCTCCTTGCCGCCATGGCCCTAAACCTCAAGAGGATGGTAAATGCCATCTTTCGCTATCCCCAAATTTACTGTTCTGCTGGAACCTCTGTGGGTTTCAGCAGTTTTTTTGCTTTTGTCAACAGGTCCCTTATTGTACCTTATCCTCACGAGAGTCCCGGAAGAATCCGTTATGACTCAGTCTGTAAAACAGCAGCCAAAATTGTCAATATTGTAAAAGTAGAACATACACTACCCTTGCGGGATGGTGTATGTTCTACTAATGCACAGATAAGGGATGGCAGCAGCTATTTAGTAATACGAAAATCCGGAACTACAGTTACTCCTCACCTATATTCACTTGAATGATTTTTCTGGTAGGATAATTTGTCACTTGCAGCCAGATACTGCTTTGCTCTAAACCATTCCATTCAGAGGACGTGAATCGATATCTATACAGATCAAATGGCAGCAAAATATCACATGAGGCGCCATCCTGTAACCGAATTCCGGTAGCACCGTCCAATATAGGATTAACCACGCCCAAGAGATCCCAATCCATATTCATGAGCATATCCGTGGTGTATAATGATAGTTCCGTTAAAGGGAATCCTTCTGCGGAACTATTCTGCTGAGAAACAGTAACGCTAACCAACGCAATCTTATCGGGAATTCGACTTCGATCGGTTCCGTCATACTGCAAGGCGGAAGTATAGGCACGATAATCTACAATTTCAAAACGGTTGACCTGAAGCATATAGCCTTCAGCCGCCAAATTATACCCTACAAAATCCGGCGCAATAGGAACGATTTCTCCAACGGAGTATGTCTTCTCTGTATTGGCAGACCATCGTTGACGATAATCCTGATTAATTGCTTTATAGCGGATTATCCAAACAAAGAGCACTACTGCCGCAACGGAGAAAATCAGCCAGAATTTCTTTTTGCCTTTCATTTGCCTATCACCGATGTTACCCTTCCCGCTTGTATTTGAATAACAACATCCGATACGCTCTGCACAAAGTCAGCATCATGACACGCAACGACCACTAATGCACCGCACTGACATTCTTTACGGATCAACTGTGCGATCATAGCAACGCCCTGCTCATCCAGTGCATTTGTTGGTTCATCCAAAATCAGCAGATCGGGCTTTTCCATCAAGGCCGCAGCAATACCCAGGCGTTGCTTCATGCCTAATGAATATTTTTTGAAAGTCCGTTTATCATTCGGGTCCAGGCCAACCGCCTGCAGGGTGTTATGGATGTTGGAAGCCGAAATCAGCTGTTTTAGACCGGCAAGCAGCTCCAGATTTTTTTGCCCGGTATACTCGTCAATAAATGCGGGACTCTCGATCATCACGCCCACAGATTCAGGGAAATCTAGATCCTTCCCCAGGCGACGATCGTTTACTGAAACACTGCCCTCTGTCGCGTAGATCAACCCACACATCAGACGCAGAAGCATCGTTTTACCCGATCCATTTTCCCCTTGCAATCCGTAGACTTTTCCGCTTTCAAAATTCAAACTGATGTCTTGCAGCACGACCGCTCCGTGAATGGTTTTTGTGACATGATCCACCACAATATTCATCGTATCACCGTCCTATTTTTCAAGAGATATGAGGTCTTTTCTTTGTATCAGTAAATATCCTGCGCCTATTGATAAGAGCAACAGTAGCAGTGTAAACACCAGTTCTTTACGATAACTCAATCCATTTGCATCAAAAAGCTGGTATCGCATCACCATCGCTCCGTTGCCGACCAACCATTCAATAGGGAAATATGCGGCAGCAATATATGTGACAAAGCATATTAGAAAGCTAATGGCCGGACGGACGACAAGGTTTAAGAGTGTTTGCAGCATACATACGGCCGTAAGAGTCACAAACGGAAGGAGCAAAGCGTATAGGATAACACTTGCCGGCGTGAGTGAAATTGTCTCTCCACACAAGACCTCCGAAAACAAGAATGCGGTGATTTCGGGCGTGTTGTTCAGGCCGAAGGTAACGGGTGTTAGAATCGCTGTGCCTATTATGGCAATCATTTCACAGGCAAAGTATAGAGTACAGCTTGCTATGCACCATATACACTTAGACAGCCACCATTTCCCACGCGATGTGCGTAGGAAAACTTGCTGACCTTGTACACTGATACCTTGCGCAGGATATGCTGCTGTTATATACAGGCAAAAGCCGCACACAATCAGCCATTCGATGGGGACCGACACCTTTTCTTCCATAGAGCCGTGTTGTATGATTGCCATGCCGCGAAATAGACACAGCATATAGTCGCCAATTGAACCCCGGCTTGAAATGGATTCCACATTGCAATAGAATTGCACAGAGCGATATACTGCGAATAAGCGCATGGAAAAGAGGAGAGTGGCAATCAGATAGTTTCTCCTTTGCAATCCCTGCCGCAGATCATAGCGCAACAGCCTATAAAACCTCATGTCTGTATTTCCTATATATCCCCGCAAGAACAGATACGAATGTCAAAAGAATAAGTTCCGCAAGTATGATCCATGTGGGACTGGGATTTGTACTTGCCAAATTGCACAGCCTTAAAGGCGAGAGCTCTATATACCAGTTCATTGCGTCGGCAAGCATGGGGGTAATGAAATCAAGTAATAGGAACAGCAGAAGTGGAGTTGCTGTCACAAAGAATCGGTGTTTTACCTTATGCCCGACGATAATGCACAGACTGGCCGCAACGCCGCCCCAGAAAAACTCAATAACGCACCAGATGATTGCATGCAGCCAAGGGTGGGTATAGTATAGCTTCGCCAAAAAGGCTGTGCCTGAACAGAATCCTGTAATAGGCAGTGCAACCCGAGGAATACAGGCGGGACATACCATCGCGGATGCAAACAGATCCGCAGTTACCGGCAATGCAATAGCAATGCCGCCACTAACAAATACAGCCGCCATTTTGGCTGTTAGGTATTGAGAATACGGAACTCTGGTAAGAATATTATTTGTCATATGAGACCTGTTGTCCTCATACAATGACCACCCATAAGGCATAGCAGCCAAAAATGGCCAAACGGCATAGAAGACTACAGCCCCGACGGTGACTCCGTTGACGCCGATCCAATTGACAAATAAGCTGCACCCATCATATCCGCCCGGGGAATGTGCATAGGATGCGCCTAAGTCACTGACGGTAATTGCAGTTTGAACCAAATCAGCTATGACAAGAATAAAACCGATCAGCAATGCACTGCGCATCATTTTGTTGTGAAATGCTTTCCACATTTCGGTTCTAATACAGTTCCCCATTATGTTATTCCTCCGCTAATGTTTACTGCTCCATCTCGGCTTGTTTTGAATGCCTTGTATTTGATTTACTGTCAGGGCGTTGCATCCTTATACGAGTTTGCGCTATCAGGGCTCCATTCACCGGACATGGTTTCACCAAAAAGATTGGGGCACGAGAAGGAGAGCGTTGCCCAGCGATAGCCGTCCTCATTAATGAAGGAATGGATACTGTACTTATTCCCGTTGTGACATGTCACATAATTCACGCGAGTTCCGCCAGATACAGTACAGTTATTCATCGATCCGTTTTGTGCGGATCCACCAAGGGCTCTTGCTCTGATGTGATCGCGCTTTCCGTCACGATAATAAAAATACACAGCTGATGAATCATCTTTTGTTCTGGGTGTAAGACGATGGTAGGAATACACATTTACACTAAAACCAGTGATTGTTGTGTCGGCTGTAGATGCAAACGCAGGAACAGCCATTGCTGCGCATACGAGAAACGCCATAATCAAGGTAATAATCTTCTTCATTTTTATTTCCTTTCTTTGTACATATTTGGGTTTCTTATGTACTTATCTAATTAATATGATTAAATCATTGGAATCACACTCATTCTGTCAACCGCTGTATACATGGACTGTAATATAGAATATTCATCTATATTACAAGTTACCTATTATGCTGTTGCAGTAGCGGGATTCACATAAAAGCTTTGCCCATCAACTGTGCATACTACTTTTACTGTATATGTTTTCCCTTTTGTTACCTCATGAGAGCCTGTGATAAGCAGATACGATGTCCCGTTACCGCTCCAGGAGTCGATCATCGTACGGCCTTGCCATAATTGAAGTGTTGCATGGATGGTTTTTCCAGGCTTGGCGATAGACACTCTGCATGTAGCTGTTGTTCCATTGATGGTGATTGAAGCCGACGGCGTAGCTGCTTGTACGGATGTAGCTTGCGCTGTCGCGGAGCAGGATAACAACAGGATCAATGCAAGGATGAGAGAAATCGTCTTTTTTTTCATAAATACACCCCCCTTCTCTATTCTTCTAAGCATTAGAACGGAGAAAGGGGGTGCTTTTTGGACACCATAATTACATGATTTTATTATTTTGTAGGAATCGACAAAATAAGGGATTGCGCTATGTGCACTATGTCCTCGTTGCTGATATTTCCCTGTATATTAAACACAACCTGATTCGCTTCGTCCACCCATATTAAAGCTTTTTCTGGTGAAGTTTCATTGCCAATGTATAAATCTGCTGGAATTCCGTTGATATCGACTTTGACTACTTCGCTATACTCCTGTGCTGTTGTGCTCATGCTGGTATGCTGCATCAAGGTATATTCAACAGAAAACATTTTTTCTCCGGTATCGTTGGCATATACGCGAAGACAATAATCGCTATCTTGATAGTTATCTACCAGCGAAAATCCGTCCGGTATCCACGACGGCTCATAACAGATGTGATCTATTTCATTATCTTCGCTATTGAAAAGATAGATCGTTATGCTCTCGTAGATTTCTTTTATCCATTGGAAGGCACGCTCTCTTGCCTGTATATCAACTGTCAGCCATGTACTGACAGACAGAATCGTCACAATTGATATTACCGCAACCCGATGCCATATTTTATGCGCAACAACCCTACGCTTGTTTTTTTTTCGTAATATCTCCATGCTATGTTCAAAATCATCGGAAAATACATGTTCGCATTCACTGGGAGATGGGAATGAAGTAAGCATGGACTCTGCTACAGACTTTGCTGCGTTGGACAGTTCCTGTTCTGACCATATCATGTTTGACATTTTACGCATCTCCTTTCAAATGTTTTTGCAAAGCGGCCTTGGCTCTCCAAAGCTGCTTTTGTGCGGTATCCTTTTTTATATGCAGCATAGATGATATTTCTCGTACAGAGTATCCATTATAATAGCGCAGCAATAGGATATCACGATAGGCAGCCGGTAATCGTGCCATAGCATCGGCCAAACCATGATCACCAGGCAATGGGATTTCGATGCCATAGGTACTCTCCCAAAATTCCATATCTACCAGTTTTGATCGGCTGCGAATGATATCTATTGCTTTCCGTTCTGTAATAATAACGATATAAGCTCTGGTTTTTGGACATTTGACATCCGATATTTTTTTCAGATTCTCAATAAGGGATAGAAACGCCTGATGTACTGCATCCTCGGCATCAAATTCATTCTTCAGAATTTTCATGGCAACATGGAACATCAAGCCCTTGTACATTATGTAAAGCTGTTCAAACTTGGATTTATCTTCGTCGCTTTCTATCATCTGTAAGTAGATAATCAACGAAATTCCCTCCTACAATAATGATGTCATTATATGTCGTTAATTATATCATCACACGATGTAGAAGACAAGAAGCAGCTTGCCGCCAGGCACCGGGAGCTGAGCAAGGTGAAGAATCGTATTGCTGAGATTGACACATTGCTCAGGAGTCAGTAACTGGTACTGGATGACAGTTACAAATTACAGTAGCTAATAAAGGCTAAAGGATCGTTCCGACGAGAAGGAAGCGAAAGACGGCATGTCCGCCGAGGATGCGGCATACGAGAGAAAAGTGAGGATAGGCAATACCCTCCGAGCTCTTTTCCCGATACTTGCATTTGTGCTTTTCGGGGTGCTCATCATGCTTCTCCAGGGCGGAAGATTCTGATCATAGGAGCTATTGTTTGTTCTTTCTCTGTCTTAGTACCTCCGATAGAGTGAGTTCTTCTGGATGCGCCATGGTGACGCTACCCTCGTGACAACTCGAGAGCGCACCTTCCCCTTGGTGGGAGGTGCGCTCTGTCTGCGTTCATTTGATGCGATACAGGCTGCTGGTCAAGCTACCATTGGGACGACGGCGATGGGTGCACTCTAAGAATCCGTGATGCGTCAAGTCCGCCAAGGCCCGCTGCACGGTGCGGCGGGACAGCTTCAAGTCCTCCGCGATCCTGCGGACGCTGGGCCAGCAGGTGCCGTCGGCGTTAGAGCGGTCCTTGAGGTACATATAGACCGTCTTGGCCCGATGAGATAATTCCTGATCCGCATAGATGCTTCCAAAGTAGCTCATGTCTTTGCATCCTCATTGTAAAGTCCCATTGCCGAATAAGGACTTCTCCTATGGTAATAGAAACGGATGCGGACGAGGCCAATTATGGCAATAATGAAAAAGATGTATCTGTCCATGCGAAATGCGTAATTTCTCTGAGTTCCGGAAATGGTGGTACAGTGCGAGGAACAGGCAGCTATAGTTATGGTTCTACAGTAACTATTTCTGCAATTCCCAATGAGGGCTATATGTTTGAAGGTTGGTATGAAGATGGAAGGTGCCTCTATAATATTTCTGATGAGTACACCTTCACTGCCTTCACGAACCGCACAATAGAAGCAAAGTTTGTCCCTAATGATTTGACGATTTCTAATGTTGAAGTAATTGGAGACATGGAGCCCGAGACGGCATTGGTTTTCTCAGCTAAGGCGGAGGGTGGTTACCAGCCGTATGTATGGGAGTATGCTATTTACAAAGGTGATACTCTGTACTATAATCTAAGCGATTCAACATTCGACTATCTTGAGTGGTCGCCAACAGAGGCAGGAGACTATACCATTGTTGTCTGGGTTACAGATAAAACTGGGTTTAAGGCAACATATTCGAAACAGTTTTCCATTATTTGAATCGGCTGCAGGGAAGTGGCATCAGCCACTTCCCTGTGATATAACAAATCACTATGGGTATAATTTCATGGAGAAAACAGATGGAACAAAGAAACTGGAAGTATAAAATCAACGGTGGATGGCCTACGCTCATCATGGCTTCGGTCATGCTGGCAATCTTTGGCGGGATCACGGTTTGGCTCTACACCACACGGAATGGTGCCTTCATCGGCGGCCTGATTGTGACGGCCTGCATGGCGATTGGCTTCATTTTATCCGTATGCAGCGTTCTATTTTTTAAGGTGTTCGTGGATAAGGACGGCTTTTTTTGTCAAACCGCACCGGGCAACGGGCGGTACTATCGCTACAGCGAGATCCGCAATATGTGGCTCAGTTCCGGCAGGGAGACAAACGCACGCCAGCCGACCTACTGCAACTTTGAAACGGTAGAAGGAAAGCGGATGAGATTCCTCGTACTTGGCTCCCAAATCGATGCAGTTGATTATATGATCGAGCGGGTCGAGTCTATGGGGAACAAAAGCGGGGAAGATGATCTTGACTGGGAGATCGTTATAACGGGCAAGAAGGAGGCCGGGTTTGTGGTAATTCCCACGATTCTCTCCTTGATTATGCTTGCCGTAATGGTGATGTTGTTTTTGGCGTGGAATCTGCCGCCGATAGTCATTGCAGTTCCCGTTATTCTTGAGCTGATGTCACTGTCACAGATTCTTTCTCTTGGGTTGTTTTACAAAGTAATCATTCAGAAGGACGGTTTTTATTGCCGCACCAATCCCTTCGACGGGCGGTACTACCGCTACAGCGACATTCTGGACTGGCGTCTTGTCGAGTCGCAGCGGAAGATCGGCTCCCGGTACAACAGAGGAAGAATCCGCAAAATGTACTACTTTTACGACCTGAAATTCATCGACCGTGCGCACCAGACACACCGGCTCCCTTATAACAAATCACTGTACGAGGGAGAGATTGGCGAGTTGGTCGCCAGAATTGAGAGGACACATGACAATGAAGCATAACTCCCCCCGATTGACAGATGGCATTTCCCGGTTTTTGATAACCGTTATGGGAATTGTCATGATGATTGCCGGTATCCGTCTGCTCATTATGGGGGTGGATAACTTTATCCAGCCAATCCGCCATGCCGGCTGGGTAACCACCAGCGCAAATGTTACCGACATATCTGAAACGGTCATAAAGAACAATTTTTTTAGAAACAAGCGGACAAGAATCCACTATATGTGGACTTATGAGTATGTGGTGGACGGTACGCACTATACAGGCGAGTTTGGCCCCTTGGCGAACTCAGTCACGGTGGGTAAGTCCATCCAGATCAAATTTGACCCGGATGCACCGGAAAACTCGACCGGCTTTATAGAACCGAGCTTCAGCGACATTGTTCTCGCTGTGATTGGATTGGTTGTCGCTGTGCTCGGGTTCTTCATATCGGGCATCCGCCCCCTGATCCGCAGGCTGACCGGGAGGGATCGATTCGATGAGGAGGAAAAACTGCCGCCGGAAGAGAAATACGACCTGTCCGCTGAGGACGCCCCGCATACGAGAGAAAAGTGAGGGTAGGCAATACCCCCCCCGAGTTCTTTTCCCGATACTTGCATTTGTGCTTTTCGGGGTGCTCATCATGCTTCTCCAGGGCGGAAGATTCTGATCATAGGAGCTATTGTTTGTTCTTTCTCTGTCTTAATACCTCCGATAGAGTGAGTCCTTCTGGATGCGCCATGATGACGCTACCCTTATGACAGCCCCCAAGCGCACTTCCCCCTTGGCGGGAAGTGCGCTTTTTCCTGCCTATTTGAGCCGATAAAAATTGCTGGTCAAGCTTCCATTGGGACGGCGGCGATGCGTGCGCTCCAAGAATCTCTGTTGCTCCAAGTCCGCCAAGGCCCGCTGCACGGTGCGGCGGGAGAGCTTCAAGTCCTCAGCGATCCTGCGGACGCTGGGCCAGCAGGTGTCGTCGGCGTTGGAGCGGTCCTTGAGGTACATATAGACCGTCTTGGCCCGATGGGATAGTTCCTGATCCGCATAGATGCTTCCAAAGTAACTCATGTCTTTGCGTCCTCATTGTAAAGTCCCATTGCCGAATAGGGGCTTCTCCGCTCGGCAACAGGTACCTGTGTAGGCTGACTATTCTTCTTTCCGTAGGCCTGGTCGATGCGGAGGAATAGTTCCTGCCGACTGGCATAGGCCACAGGCCGTGCCGCATGCTCCGGGGTGATATATGGCGCACCGAAGGTAATGCCCCAGTCGAGAAACAGGCGCAGCTTTGTCTGCATAGGATGCGTCCCCGTTTTCATGACCACGAAGCTGCCTTTGGGGATGGATTTCAGTTCGTCCGGCGTCATGAGGGGTCGCTCCATCATCTGCAAGCTTTGGCTGGGATCATTCTTACTCCTGCTAATCGAGCCGGACAATACCGTGCGGCTGCCCAGCGCTTTTGAGAGCTTCTCCGCCGTTTGGCTGTTGGGCGCGAAGCCGCCGAAGATGGTATCCTGGCAGTTATCGGTCAATATCTCTGCCCCTTCTCGCCCATAGTTTTTCTCCAGCTGCGCCAGCGCCTGGATGATAGGCACCATAGTCAGCCCACGGGAGCGGCCTGCACTGAACAGCGGCAGGATGTCGAAGGCGGGCATGGTCCCCAGCTCGTCGCAGAAGAACACAACACGACCCGGCAGCCGTCCGCCGTTTTCATCCGCCACGGCGAACAGCTCCCGTGCCAGCGTCTGGATCATCAAGCCTGCCATGAAATTTTTGGTCTGATCCTCCTCCGGCAAGATCAGGAAGATAGCGGACTTCTCCGCCGCAAACCGCTCGGCGTTCATGGTGCTGTCAAAACACAGCACCTGCTCCAGCTCGGAGTCCAGAAAGGCGTTGAGGCGAGACAATACCGTGCTCATGACCGAGGCCATGGCCTGGTCGGATGTGTTCAGCGCCGCCCCGGCAAACCACCGTGCCTTGTGCTCCGGGGGCAGCTTCTCCATGAGGATGGTAAACCAGTTTTTGCCCCGCACCCCCGATGGAGCCAGCAGTTCCTGCACCAGCTTGAACACGGACACGATGTGCCGCCGCTCCTGTTTCCCATCCGGCGGCAGAAATTCTGCCAGCAGGAGCACCACGGAAGTCAGCAAGCCCTCTGCGGCATCGTAGAAATAGGCGTTCTGGCCGTAGTCCGTATCCCCATTCGGTGACACGATGGTCTTGGCCAGGATCTTGGCGTACTTCTCCGCCTTGGCACGGGCGGCAAGGCTGCCGGTGGCCTGCGCCGCATCCATGTAGTGGTTGATGAGCGTCATGAGGTTGTAGCCATCTGAGCGGGTAGGGTTTCGCAGATCCACCACGGATACATGGTAGCCGTAGTATTTTTCTGCAATGGCGCCGTAGTTGCGAGCCAAGTCACCCTTGGTATCCAATGCCAGAAAGCTCATGCCGCTGGCACAGGCATATTCCAAATTGGGATATAGAAAGTAGGCCGTTTTGCCCACGCCGGATGCGCCGATCATAAGGCAATGCACATCGTCCTTATCCACCAGTGCGGTGATGCCACGCTTATGGCTGATGCTGCCCAGCACCAGCCCCTGCACTTCCGGGCGCCGCTGCCCTCTGCGCCAACTTGCCGCTTGGAACGGCACGAGGGCATAGGCCTTGCGAATCTCCGCGTCGGTAGCCCACCGCGCCGTGCCATGCTGGCCGTCGCCTACGGTTTTGGATTTAATGTTGTTGAGGGTATAGCGGTTATTCAGCAGCGTCAGGCAGCCTATGACCGCCGCCATGACGCCGCCCGCTGCAAGGAGGAGCCATAGATTACCCATGGCCACCCCGCTTTGCCCGCAGGTCATCGTTCCAGTCCTTTCCCTCCGGACGCAGGCGCTCTACATCGTAGCCCATATCCTCCAGGGTATCCAGCATACCGTCGCAAGCATCCTCCCCCGCCTCGTCATTATCCAAACAGAGGTACACCGTGTCCAGCTTCGGGTTCTGCCGCAGACGCTCCAGTACGGGCTGGATGGAGGTGCCGCAGCAGGCCACATAGCTGTGCTCCAGCCAGCCTGCCGGGTAGAGGGTAATGTGAGACAGTAGATCAATGGGTGCTTCAAAGACATAGAGGGAACGGTCCGTCCCGTTTTTGTGGAAGCTGTGTTTTATGTCGCTGCTCTCCACATTGATGCGGAATACTTTGCCTTGGGAGCCGGTGCTGCGCAGATGTGCGTGCCTGGCTTCTCCGTTTTCATCCAGCCCGACAAACACGCAGTTGTGGTGTGGGTCGTCCTCATAGAGCAGCTTCTCCTGCACGAACGCCGTGACCACATCCCGGTCGATGCACCTGTGTTTGGTGAGATAGGCATACATCCTGCGCATAGTCAGGTAAGGCTTTGGCAGGGCAAAGGGTTTTGGCTCCTGCGGCTCCGGCTCCTGCTTTGCGATGGGAATGATGCCCTGTCCGTCTCGGCCCAGCAGCATGGTCACGGCTTCCGGGAAGGTCTTGTCATAGAACTGCCGCACGAAGCTGATGGCGTGGCCGCCCCTCCGCGCAGCATGATCATACCACCTGTTGGCGCGTACAGTGATGCTGTGGTCGCTGGCCAGCCGGTACTCCCGTCCAGCCTGCAGGAGCTTTTCGCCCCGGTCACGCAGAAAAGATGGCAGGTCAACCTCGTTGGCCTGCCGTTTTTCTGCGGATGTGAAATATACAAATTTACCCATGCATTATACCTCCTGTTACATGGTGTTTTCGTTGACATGGCGGAGCTGCTCGTCCTCGTGGTCATCTCGCTTGTGTCCCAAGGCCATGCGCTTCTCCTGCAGCCGTCTGCGGCGCTTGGAGTCGATTCGCAGCGCAGGTGGGATGACCGGCATACTCGTCCTAAATATCTGCCCCATATGATGCAGCAGCCGCATGACCACATTTGCCGGAATATGCCTTGCAGACACAGCTTCTCCCACTGGCTGCACATCAACGGAGCCACGGATAGGCGGCGTTTTCTCTGCCGATTGCTTTTCCTCCGGCTCCGTACTGTCAGCAGACGGGGAAAACGAGATATCCTCTGCCTCTCGGATGATCCAGTTTTTAAGAGAGCGAAACTCCTTTCGCTGCGTTAGCGGCTGGCGAGGCGGTGTGTTCCGCCCGTAGTAGCCCGCAATCTCGTCCTTCAGCTGCCACCATTGGTCGTAGCAAGCCGCCACCTCCGGGAGCTGCGCCAGCCGATCCACGATGGCATCCACCTGTGACTTGACCGGTTTCGGCAAATAGGAATAGACATGCTTGCCGCCGACTGACTCCAATGCATGAGACAGATCCCTCAGTTGCTGCTCGATGACAAGGTCAGCAGACGCACTGCTCTCCAGCATCTGAATATACAGCAGCAGTGCTTCTTTTGTCGTTTGAATGCTTTCTTTGTAGGCCGCATCTTTCTGGATGTAGAGCTGTGTCATCTCATCCCGGAAAATTTCGTTCGTCATTTTGGAGCGCATAGCGGCAATACCCTGTGGTGTGAGGTGGCCTTTCTGAGGATCTGCTGACCACGCCATCATGTGTATATGCGGATGGTGTCCCTCGTCGTGATATGCCGCATACCAACGAAACTTCTCCGGTGGAATACGCATGGCCTCCGCAATGGAGTGGCTCTCCTGCTTCAATAGGTTCTGCCATGCGGCTGCTTTGCTGTATCCCAGGCGCTCCGCATCCTCCCGCCGCAGGGAGAAAATGAAGGTCCACACTTTTCCGGCGTGAGTCTCCAGTTCGCTTTTTGCCGCCTTGAGATCCGTAACATCCGCCGCACTGAATAGCCCGTGACCGCCGCGCTTTTCCGCCCGGGGCCGGTTGGCGATGTAGGCCATGTATCCGCTCTCGGATTCCAATTCATGCAGATGCGTATCCAACGCAGCAGCAATAAACGCAGACGCCGTACCCCGGTTGGGCGTCTGCAGGTAGTCGCTGTATTCGAACAATTCCTTTGCATCCGGGAAGTCCTTCAGCAGCTTTGTGAGGAACTGCATCTGTTTTTTAGTCACCGGTTCTGTGCTTTGAATAACCTCCACGCCGTCTCGCTTGGCAACATACTCCATGTATCTTGCCGCACGGCCTCCTTGGATGTACCCGCTTTTCTGTATCAGCCGTGCCATCGGTTACTCCTCCCGGTGAAATAGCAACACATCCCTAAAGGAGATGCTGCCATGCGTACCCGCCACCTCCCGGACACTGTTACCGCGCATTTTGTTGTACTCGTCCCGGGTCATGTCTATGTCTCCGCCCAGCAGATGGTTGGTCATGTTGTGCTCCACCACCAGCTTGAACAGCAGCTTACCCAACCTGTCGCCGAACACGCCCAGTGTGCCCTCCAGCATCTCTTGCAGTGCACGGGGCAGATACGCACTTGTCCGCTCGGCGTGCAGACGACCGCAATACTGCCGCAGCGCCTTCTCCACAAACTCGTTGCGAGTAGGACAATTATCCAGCTTATAGAATGCGTCCACCTCTTGCCACACATCGTCCGACAGCCAGACGGAGTGTCGGCTTTTTCCGTTTTTATCCATTGAACTGCACCTCCTTCCATTGAGTGTCAGAGCCTCCCAAAGGCCCTGCAAACACGGGACAAACGGGCATTTTTACAAGAAATAGCGCCAAAGCATAATCGCCGCCGCATGATCAGCGTCAATTTCAAAGTGCTGCAAACCTCCGTGGCAGTCCGCACTGCGGGCTGCCGTAAGGGGCAATGGCGCAATAAAGCGCCAAAGGCTTTCTCCTGCCCCGATTTCGGCGCACCGAAAATCGGCCCAAAACCTCGCTCAACCTGCCAGGGTGCTATCCTTACCCTCCCGCGCTCCCACGAGGCCACACAGCGGCCCACAGGGGCGGACACGGGGCATCTCCTGCTCGGCATCTCAGCCGACATGTATCGGAGACGGAAAAAGAGAGCCGCACCAATTGGCACGACTCTCCAAATAGAATATTCGGTTTCACATCTCCAGCACTGGCGAAGTGTGCTGCTCCTGCTCCATCAGAAGTTCCAGGCTGTAATCCAAAATTTTCTCCTTGCGCTCGGTCAGCATGGTCAGGTAGAATTCACGCTGGATCGGCAGCAGTTCCGGGACATCTTCTAGAAAGTTATGGATCGCATCGAGGTCGATTCTTGAACAGACACGCTTGAGCGCCTCATTGCAATCCGGATTTTTCAGCGAGGAAATGTAATCAAAATAAGATATCTTTTTCCCGCCTTCTTCGATAGAGGAAGTTGGGAAGGTATAGATGCGCTGGTCGATTTCCGCTTCGTCTTGCAGCACAGTTTTCATCCGTTCCAAATCAAGCTGCGGGTACAGGCAGGAACCGCAGTCATAGACCGGCGCCAGCTCTGCCTGCTGCTTCTCCTCATCCACGAGGAAACCCCAGTTGCCGTTATGCCGGTCGAAGTTTCCAAGGAACGCATCCGCAATAAACATGTCCCAGAAAAATTGCCGCAGCTCATCGGAGGGATAAATACTCTGCTCCTCGATGGCCTCCAGAATGGAGGACAGTTCTTTTCCATAACCGTTCTGTTCACTGTCGATGCAGGTATTCTTCAGATGGGCAAACTCGATGAGCCGTTTTCCGTCCTCTGTAAAATCCCGACAGGCAACTACCAGCTTTGTCTTGCCGCGGCTGTCCGTATAGTTTCCGAGGAGCGTTTCCTGTGTCCGAAAGCCCAACATTTCAAAGATATGACAGGCGACATATTCGCTGATGCAGCCGTTGCTGTAACTCATATCCCGATTTCGGCTGGGCTTTGGAGGGAACTTGAGCATATAGCTATGTCCTTGATAGGTGATATTGATTTTATTCCCATTGGCTCCGCCGTAGGCGCGGAAGCGGTTGACTGGGCAGTTGGTAAAATCAATCATAGGTTCTCACCCCCCTCATAAATATTTTGTGCGAAGATAATCAGCCTGCTCCTGGGTAATGGCGTTGCTCCACTGATTGGAGTTAATCGCACTATACAATTCTCCCCACAGGCAGTCCATATAAGACACCTTGTCCTTTTCGCCCTGAATGTACTCACGAAGCGCCCTATCCAAACTGGCGGGCAGATTCTTTTCCAAATAGGTTCGGTCAGTCGGCTTGCCGCCATGCATTTGTGGTTTCTCCACGGTCAGCGTAATGAGCTGCTCCATCGGGATATCCAGTGTGGAGGACAGCTTCATGAGTGTACCGGCACTGCATCGGGAAAGCGTTGTCTTGCCGGAGCAGATGTCCGCCAGCGTTGCCCAAGGCACACCGCTTTTCTTGGAGAGCTGGTAGCGGGAGAGGTTCTTTTCCCGCAGTATCTGTTGGATCGTCATATACATCACCGCTCTTATTATATCGGTGCGCCGATAATCAGTCAAGAGAAAACCTTGTAAACCTCTGCCTGCCATGCTTACATCTGCATTTCGGGAGTCTGTGATCCACTCTCCCGAAGCTGTCGGGCGAAATCGTGCAGGCTCATGCCGGTCTGCTGCTGGCAGAACGCCTCCATCTTGTGAAGCAGAACTTCCTGTTCGGCGGCATTGAGAGGGTAACTCCAGCATTCTTCCGAACCGTCTCCCTTGCAGAGGTTCAGTTCCAGCGTATCGCACAGACGATCCCGCTCCACATCGTAGTTGGCATAGATGTTGAGCCAGTCATCGTTCTGATCGGTGCAGACGAATGTACCGAAGGCAGCATCCACATCGAAGTCCGCCTGCAGATAAAAGTTGAGCTTGCCATCCGATTCGATGATCTCCTCACAGAAAGAAAAATTCCGTGCAGAGAGATGTCCTGCCGAGGTGATTCCTTTGCCGTTCAGACACTCCAGCAGTTTCTGCAGCATCACATCCCCGGAAACAAGCTGTCTTTGTGTTGCACGATAGACGGCTGTAGACACATCCTGCATAGCCCATGTTTTCCAGCCTTCTATGGTATGGACAGCGGAGAACTCCCGCTTGTCAAAATTCAAATCAAACACTCCGGTGACTTTTCCCGTATTCTCCATGCGCAGATGCATCAGGTGCTGATACTCCTCCGGCGTGATCGGCTGGGCCTGCGAATACAGAGAGATGAATTTGCCGGTGCTGCGCTCCGTGTCTTTTAGATATTTGCGGAGCATCCTTGCGGCACCCAACAGCTCCTCACCGGGCGAGGTCTTGAAGTACCATTCCTGACCGCATTCCGTCACATGGTAGGCGGCATAAGTTCGGGCCGCTTCTTCCTCCGCACGCTGTGCGGCAGCTTCCGACTGGATTGCACGGCTGATACGCTCATACTCCCGTTCCGGAAGCCGATTGCAAAGCTCGTCCAGCACAGTTTCCAAATGCTCCTGCAGCGTCTCACCCTTGAGGTGCTTTTCAATGGCGTTCTTCCACCTCCGGTCCAGCCACAGGACGATTTCTTCATGCTGTGCCATGCTCATCGCCCTCTTTCTGCTTCGTTACGGATGCTTTTGCAGGCCGCCTGGGTCTGGCCGCAGGAGCAGACTTACTGTCCACATACTCCCGCACCGCTTCCGGGACTTCCGATTCATAGAGCTGCTGCAGCACTTCCTCCATGCGCCGCTGCACGGAAGACCGCTGCTTGCGGAGCACAAACTCCAGCGCATCCAATTTGGCTGCGTCAAATCCGATGGTGATATTCTTACTTTCCAATTTCAGTTCCTCCTTAGTCATACTTGATCCCCGGCACCTCCAGCCAGTGGGTCCAGCCCCGGCCCTGGAGCTTTGTTTTCACCACGCCGTACCGGGTGTCCATGGCCTCTATGACCTCACCGCTTCCAATATATACACCGATGTGCCCGGACTTCCACACGGCCAGTCCCGGCGTGTCGGGCATGGTCTCAATGCTTCCCTTGCGTCCGGCGTTATAATACATACCGTCTGCACCCACATCGGGCATACCGTTGCTGCCGTACTGGATCTCCATAGTCACGGTGTTCAGCCAGCCGTATCCTTTGATGAGCCCCACGCAGTCGGTGGTGCGTCTGTTCAGCCAATGGGAACGGATGAAGTCGGCTTCATCCCCTACGCCCTCCGGGTATTGCGAGATCTTATATTGCAGCAGCTCCGGCGTCAGCACCTGCCCAAAGGTACCCCACACATATCCCCAGCCGGAGTTCCATGCATTGGCGGCATAGATGGCCAGATCTGCGCTGTTCTTTGTAGCAGGATCCGTAAACATGGATGTCTCCAGTTCCATCGGCGCATTGCCGCCCGGCTCATAGGCCCCGTTATAGGTACCGCTGCCCGCGCTGCCCATGACCATGGAATAGATCTTCACGGCATTGGAGCGTTCCTCTGCCGTGACCGCACGGCCCAGCCACACGGATAACTGCGCATAGACTTTCTCCATAGGAAGCGGCACGGCCACCTCATAGGTCTCATCCGTCTCCTCCCGCACCCTTGTCTCCGTTTCATAGAAGCAAGCCACAAACGTCTCTGCATTTGCCTGTGACAGTGCATCCTCTCCAAAGCAGAGGACAAAGAAAACAGCCTTGACCTGTATTGAATCAAGACTGTTTCCCTCGGCTTTTTGATTGACCTCGGCCACCGCCGCATCCAAATGGACGAAAGAACCCCGCATCTGCGTGAGCTGTGCCCGGTATTCTGTCGGGACACTTTCAGACAGCTCCGTCCCATAGAACGCCGCCGATACGACAGCGCCGTTGTGCTCGGCTGTGCCGGAGCCTACACAGCACAAGAACGCCACCAATAAAATCACCGGCGACAAAATCGCCGCCAGCACCCACCCGACTGTTTTGCGGCCTTTTTCGCTGGTCAGCACGGCGGCCGCCAAACGAACAAGCTGTGTGCTCAAGCAAAGTCACCTCCTCCATCACCGACCGCCAGCCGAGCCAAACAGCGCCGCCTTGTGCGTCGGCGCCTTCACCTCCAGATGGTATCGCTCCATGCCGCACTTATACAGGCACTCGCCACGCCTTGCCCGCTGGATGAGTTCAAACTCCGCCTCGTCCAGCTGCAGCATGTCCATGTAAAACCGCTTCCCGATGGAGCCGGGATTGAACAGGAACTGGTGGGGCGGGATAGCAAAAAGCGGCTTTGTCATCTCCCGCACGCCCTCCTGGTCGAAATCTTCCAAGTTTTGAGAAGCCATTACCAGCGCCGAGTCCCGCTTGCGCACACGCTTCAGGCAGTTGCGGATGTACTCGATGGCCACCGGGTTAGACAGCCACAGGTACAGCTCGTCCAGCACCGCTACGGTATTGCCGCCCGTCAGCAGCCGGTCCGACATATACGCCAGCACATTGAACAGCAGGGCATTCCGCAGGCTCTTGGCCGCCGTCAGCACACCGCCTACGCCGAACACCAGGAAACGGTCGCCGGAGATATTGGTGTGTCCGTTGAAGAACGGTGCATCCGCCCCCACGCACAGGGAATGCAGGCCCAGCAGCGCCTCCTGCAGCAGCTCCTGCGTGTACAGCGCACCCGGTTTGTATTGGGCCAGTTCCTCTTGCATGAGGTCATACAGATCGGAGAGGATGGGATAGTCCTCCGGCGCAAGCTGGCGAAAGTCTGTTTCCTCTGTAATGCCCCAACGGGCATACAATTTGGACAGCATGAGCTCTATGGTGTCCAGCTGCGGGTCGGTGAGATCCTTGTACGCCCGGAAGAAGTCTTTCAAAAAGGAGATGTGCCGAGCCAGTAGAGTGGACTTGCGAAATGTCTCCGGGGCTATCTCGTCGGTGTCCTCGTTCCAGCTCCGCACTTCCAGCACATTGATGCGCTTTTCCCCGGCCATTAGGTCAATGAAACACCCACCTAAATTCTCGCACAGCTCCTCCAGCTCATGTTCGGCATCCAGGGCAATCACCGATTTGCCCGCTTCCAGCAGATTGCAGATCAGTAGCTTAATGAGATAGCTCTTGCCCTGACCGCTATTGCCCAAAATGAGGATGTTGGCAGAGGTCTTGTCGCTGTCCCGGCGGTCAAAGTCCACCACAATGTTGCTGCCGTATTTGTCTTTTCCAATGTAAAAGCCGTTGGGGTCTGTCTTGCCGGAGTAGTTGAAGGGATAGAGATTGGCCACGCTGCTGGCGGGGAGTACCCGCTCAAACTCCCGGCCCAGCATATTGCTGCCCACAGGGCTGACGCAGCAGAATCCCTGCTTTTGCCGCAGGAGCAGCTTGTCCACATTCAGCTTGCAGCGCACCAGCTCCGTCAGTACATCCGTCTGGAGCTGACGAAGCCGTTCCTTGCTGTCCGCCGTCATCTCCAGATACACGGCACAGTGGACCAGCGGCTCGTGCTCCCGGTGCATTTTATGCACCAGCTCCGCCACATCCCGCAGATTGCTCTCCGCCGCCACCGCCTGCCGCAGTTTGTTGGGGTCTGAGCCGTCCAGCTTGTTTTTCTTGTTGGCGTTGTCGATGATCCTGTCCTCCTCGCCGGGGGACACCTGCCGGCAGTAAGTGCGCAGCGTCACACCGCTTTTCTCGCCCAGTTCCCGCAAGAGCGCTTGGACCTCGGTGCTGGCCGGATATTCCCGCAGCGCCCACACGCAGCGGTAGGTGCTGCCGAAGATATAATGATCCACCTCGAATTTCACAATCCCCGGTGCGATGCGATCCAGATAAGTGCGGAGGAACGCTTCCTGCTGGGAAGGCGCCTTTTTAGAAAATGGATTCTTCATTTTTCCTCCTCACCACATATATAGTTCCATGTGCGGCTTCAGTTCCGGTTCCTGCCCGGTAAACTGTTCCGGCTCCTGAAACATCTGCGTATACCGCTGTATCTGCTCCTCCGTCAGGGAGCAGAAGCCCCCTGCATGGTCATCTCCCGCCAAAAAGAAAGGCCCGCAGATGATGTCATCTCCCAGCCGCCGGTTGGGCTGCATGCCGTTCAGTTTTCCCTCATCGTTACAGCAGAGGATGACGCCGTCTCCCATAGAGAGGGGCTGGAACAGGCCCTCTACCTCCCGCTGGATGGCTTTCAGGCCCTCCTCCATCTCTTTCGCATACGGAGCTTTTCCCGGCTCCACTTTCAGAATTCGCATTTCAAACCTCCGTTTCCGCTGTCAGCCACTGCGCCCCGTCTACAAAGGAGAATACCTCGTGTGTGGCGTCCTGCTCAAAATAAATAGCCAGCAGCTCCAGAAGCCGCTGGCCCTCCGCACGCTGTACGGTAAAACCGCAGTCCCGGAACTGCTGCTCCAGAGACGCATAGTTCATGGCCCCGTCCGTTTTTCTGCGCCGCAGAACGAAGCAGAACTCGCGGGAGGAGGCCATGGTGGTCTGGACGCTGTCCAAATGCTGGCGATCCTGCACCAGCAGCCCACGGATGGCGGGCATGTCTTCCGCCTCCAGCCGCTGCCGGTAGAACTGGCGGTTATCCTGAAAGGACTCCTTGGAGTCCAGGGCCAGCAGCTCCAGTTCCGCCATACCCTTCAGCACGCCCAGCAGCTCCTGCACCTTTGCCCAAACGCCCTGCTCCGGCAAAACATTCAGATTGCTGGGATGAACGAAGTAGAAGGCCAGCTCTCCGTCCGCCGTTACAACGCTGCCGTTTTTAATATCATCGATGCCGATGAGCTGCCGGGTAGATTTTTTCCTGCTCACGCCGATTCCCTCCACACATAATATTGTTGTCCGAAAAAGAAAAACGCCGCAGCATAGCGCAGGAAGTCCAGCATGCTGATCCCTCCGTGCCGAATGCAGAGAAAGGCCAGCGCCGCTGTAATGACCAAGGGGATCATGCTGCCGGTCTGGGTCAGCGCCAGCACCGACAGCAAAAGCCCTGTCCCGATCCACGCCACATCCCGCAGCGTCCACAGCCACAGCATAGGCCGGGCCGTTAAATTTTCGGGGTATAGATACATAGTTCTCCTCCTAAAAGTGAAGCCGCAGGTGTGTGCCTGCGGCTTCTTTGTGTTTTATTCTTCGTTCCCGGCATCATTCAGCTCGCGCTCAATGAGACCCAGAATGAAATCTTTCTGCTTCAGGCCGTTCCTGGCCAGATAGTCCTTCAGCCGGCCGAAGAGTTCCTCCGGTACCTGAAAGGCGATGGTGCGATTGTTGGCGTTCATAGTTCGTGTGCCTCCTTCAAAATGCTCTCTGAGTATGTCCGTGATGTAGTCGGACAGGGTCTGGCCCCGCTGTTCCTGCTCCGCCCGAAGCCGCTGGTGCAGCGACAGCGGGATGGGTGCGCAGAGGTTTTTCTTTTCTTCCATAGCCTGCTCCTTTCCGCCTCTCCCGAGGCAAGCAAAGCATAGCCCAACTGCGGCGCATAAGCTATTGACAAGTCTAACGAGAATAGAAGCGCAAAGGCAGCATATCGGACAAGTTTAACGAACATATGCGCCCATTTGGATGGCCTGCACCAAACACTGCATCACGAAGTCCACACAAGGGATGGCCACACTGTTGCCCAAGGCCTTATACCTTGCGCTGTCGGATGCACCGGGGATGTCCGTCCACCCGTCCGGGAAGCCCTGCAATCTCTCACATTCCAATGGGGTCAGGCGGCGAATGAGATGGGCATGGACATCTGCCTTTTGGCAAACGAGATCGACGGCATCTTTACACTGCCGTGCGCTCTGTGTGCTGACCACAGCATTCTCCCTGAAGTCATCCACACGCTGGCGGCTGTAGACCGCATGGTGATCTGTGGCAGTCAGGGTATAGGCGATGTCCTGCTGGTATCCGATGCCGTTCCCGCCGTTCTGTGGCTGGCGGTCTATGGCATTTCCCGTAATGCAGATCACAGGTTCCTGCTCCACCAGCGGTACATTATTGCCGCCCGTCCCATAGCGGGCCGACATGGTGGGTGCAACCTCCTCCATCTGTCGGTAGCGGCTGTCAATGCCGTGGTTTTCATACACCAACGGCTGATGGCCGTGCTCCTGCGCCCGCAGTGTGCCCGTCATATTCTCAGAAATTTCCATGACCTGACCGCCTTGATCGTTGATGCACAGCACAGATGGCATACAGTTCCCACTGGCACCCGCCTTCAGTGTCGGAGCAACGCTTTCGTGGTATCCGATGCTCCCGGCACTGGCTCCGGCACCTGCAGAAAAACCGGCGACAAATGTCTGCTGTTTTATTCCCGGCTGTGCATTTAGAGCACCCGCCACATCATGTAAGTCACGAACCTCATCTCTTTGGTTGGCCGCAAAGGCTATAACGCCATTCCTGCCGGTGGACATCCCACAGTTCACGCCCAAGGTCGCTGCCACATCGCCGGTCAAGTCTCCGTTGTAGCCGTCAAAGCCCTCAGTGTTTTCACTTGCCTGCGTCACGAAAGTCTGCATCTGCATATTTGAGGTGGCCATCAAAGCACCAGACACCCCTTGCAGGTCGATGCCCTCGTCCCGCTGGTTGATGTGATAGGCATCTATATCTGTGATCTGGCCGTCCGGGAGCGCAAGACCCGCCTGGATCTTCAGCGCCCGTTCCAGCTTCTTTGGCAGCGCTTTGCCCCGTTCAAACGCCCGACGCAGTATCCCCAAACAAGCCCTCGGCGTCAAATAATACTTTGTCGGCGGTGCGCCCTGCAAAATCTGCGATAAGGAAGATTCTCTTGCGCCTCTGGGGGACACCCCAGTATTGAGCGTCCAGGCACCGCCAGCATAGGGAGAAATCAGTTCCCAGTAGGATTCGCCCAGCAGGTTGCCATGCCCAGGGGTAAGGTCCAGGGACATGAACGGTACCGCACTTAATTCGGACGATCTCTTCCAGGACGATGCGGAAGTCCTCGCCCTTCCGCTCTCCGCTGGAGAAGGCTCCCGGCACATTTTCCCATACCATAAATCGGGGCCGAATATGGATACCTGCCCGGCCTCGTGATCTGTCTGCATCTCTCATCTCCTTTACGATGCGGGTCTGTTCCGTGAAGAGGCCGGAGCGCTCTCCGGCCAGCCCGGCCCTGGCTCCGGCTACGGACAGATCCTGACACGGGCTGCCGCCGCAGATGATATCCACCGGCGGCAGCATGGCCCCGTTCAGCTTCGTAATATCTCCATAATGTAGCATCCCCGGCAGCCGCTGCTGCGTGACTCGAATGGGGAAAGGCTCGATCTCACTGGCCCATAGGGGGATGACACCGTTGTGTATAGCCGCCAGCGGAAAGCCGCCAATGCCGTCAAACAGGCTGCCCATAGTAATGCACCTCATTTGGCCGCCACCGTCCGGGCAATATTGACGGCGCTCTGAGCTGTGTAAACCGCCGAGGTAAGATTGGCCTTCGTGGTGGTGTCCAGCCCAAAGGCCCCAGCGATGCGGGGAATTTCCCCGGCAGAGAGCATGAGTCCCAAGCCCAGCAGGGCGTGGTCTTTGAACACCATCAGCCCGGCCACAAGGATGGTGGCCTGCAAGAAAGCCGTGAGACACAGGCCGATGACCTGTTTGCACCACTGGACGAATCCGTCTCCATATCCCCTGGGCACGGAGAACATATAAAGGCTCCCCACGGCAATTTGAATCAGCAAAATACCGCCGCGCTTCAGATTGCTGAAAAACACCTTAATGACCGCATAGGCCATGAGGATAAGGCAGAAAAGAACCATAAGCCCGCTGGTCTCCCGCCCAAAGCCCCGCAGGGGATAGGTGGACTCCGTTAGGCTTTCCAGGTTTTCAAGATCTGCCAGCGCCGCCTTTGCCGCATCCCCGATGCTGGTGGACCCAAAGCCGGTGATGCCCGCCGTCAAGGTGCCCTGCAAGGAAATTGCCAAAGAATAGAGCCGCACCGGCACCTGGGTAAAAAGAGAGACGGCCAGAAAGCCCTTAAGGACATTCAGCGCCGTCTCTTTCACATTGCCCCGCCCAGCGGAATACTCGATGCCGCATTCAAACACAGCCACCACCAGTCCCGTGGCAAACAGGGCCCAGCCCAAATAGGAGAAAAACAGCACCACGCTCTGCACCCAGTTCATCTCGAAGAGCTCTGCGCCCATGCTGCCCATCTCGGAAAAGAAGTTCCCAAGAAAGCCCACCACCTGACTGTAAAACCAGTCCACGATCTGCCCCAGTATTTTGTCCGCTACAAAGTCCCATATGAACAATGAATCACCTCCCAGAATGTAAAAAGCACTCTACTGATCCAGCAGAGTGCTTCTGTCTATATTCGTTTTTTTGGTCACAGTTTCATTTTGTTTCCAACGCCCTTGGCCTTTCACGGAGTGAGCAGCCATTGATAATCCTGCCGCCCATCGATCACATACTCCACATAGACCACCTGATCTTTTACTTGATACAGCAAAATGTGGTATTTGTCAAAGATGAGCTTGCGATACTTCTCGACCGTAAAAACCTCGGAACGCAGCACAGGATTGCGAAACGGAAATCGTTCCAAAGAGACTGCCGCCTGACGAAAATCGGAAACCAGTTTGTGCGCCAATTTTTCATCCAGCCTTGCGGCAAATGCCGCATGCTCCACCAACTGCTGGGCGGCCCGCTTCGAGACGACTACTCGATACGATTCATGCTCCGGCATGGCGTACCTCCTGGATCGCCACCTCCATCATGGCGGCCACCTCATCTACGGAATGATCCACAGCGCCGTGCAGGCGATCTTCCTCCACGGCAAGCAATTCTTCCCGCAGCTTCAGCATCTTTTCCCGATGGGTAAACGCCTCGATGTCCATGACTACCAGATCGCCCTCGCCGTTTTTGGTCAGATAAACGGGTTCGCCGGTCGTCTTACACAGCTCCGCAATATCATTATAGTTTTGCCGAATGGCGGCACTTGGCTTGATATACATATTCGCTCTCCTTACATAGCAGTTTTATAACTATATTATACCATTAAACTGCTATTATGCAAGAGGAATATTGACTTGCGCCGTTATACCCCGATGATCCCCCAAATATACAGCGGCGCCGTCAGCGTAAAGACCAGGCATGCAAACAGAATGGCCGGAGCCGTCCATTCAAATTGCCCTGTTTTCCGATAGTCAAAATACGCCGTCCCCAGCTTCACGAAAAAGAAAATAGCCAGGATCATGTCGATAGCGGGAAAAACCACCTTGTTGACCACCGACTTGATCTGATTGGACGCTGCCGTCCAGGTGCTCTCCACTGCGCCCGCCACATCGCCGCTGCCTGCGGCAAAAGCCGCCACAGACAGCAGGCAGCACAGCAGCGCCGTGATGCTCAGCATGAGCATGATACGCTTTGCAGTTTTCATTTTGCGTCCTCCTTACAGTGTCATTTCATGTATCCCACGCCGCAGCTCGGCCAATTTTTCCGCTGCCCAGTCAGGGATGCACTCGTCACGGATAATGCCTACGAACTCGGAGCGGTTCCACCTCGTGGTCTCGCCGTCTCCCAAACAGGTGCAGAGTACCGAGCGGCCACGGGCGTGGGGCTGACAGCCAAAGCCGCTCAGGGCCAGCCTAATATGGACTGGGAAAAATAAGCGTTCAGATAGTAGTTTAAGAATAAAAATCACTTCCTTTTTGTTCATTAATGCACCATAAGCTTGACTGAGATTTCATAGTACTCATAGTACAAAACATGAGTGTCGATTTAGCGAGTCATTTCAACCACTTCCCTTCAAAAACAGAGAGAGCAACGGTATACACCCATTGCTCTCTCATTTTCTTGTATAATTGTATAGGGGACGGGTATTCGGCAGCAAATAAGAGCCCAAAGCGCTGCCAATTTTGTTAGGAGGTACAAATGCGAGTTGAATCATTCACAAGTACAAATGGACTGACAAGGTATATACTTGTAGACTCTTCGGGGGTGCCAGTCGATGTGGTGCTTAGATTTTTACGTTTCAAAGATAATTGCGGTCGTGCCCGAAATACACTGAGGGCATATTGCTTCCACTTGAAATCCTATTTTGAATACTTGGAATTCATTGGAATGTCTTTTCCGCAGATCGGCATGGACGAACTGGCGGGGTTTATTCGATGGCTTCAAAACAATCACAGGCAGAAGAAAATTATGTCCTTCCCTGCGGCGACAGTTTCCACATGCTCCGCCCAAACAATTAATGTCTACCTGTCAACGATATATGCGTTCTATGATTATCTATCTCGCCACGAAGAATATCGACTGCGGTTGTCAGATAAACTCACACGCACAATAATGGGTTCAAGGCGAGGCTTTAAAGATTTTCTCTACCATATTAACAGGACAAGACAGTATGACACGCGGGTCATCAGACTGATAGAACCCCAAAAGCGTATCAAAACACTTAAAAAGTCTGAAGTGGAGAATCTCCTGTCGGCATGCCTGACAACGCGAGATCGATTCCTGATACAATTGCTTTGGGAAAGTGGGCTGCGGATTGGGGAGGCGTTGGCGCTATGGCTCGAAGACATTGAGCCTGACGCGCATCGAATTCATATTGTTGATCGGGGAGAACTGACCAACCTTTCGGAGATCAAAACGGTATGCAGTCCAAGGATCGTTGATGTATCTGCAGATCTTATCAATCTATTTTTTGAATATATTGTCGAAGCACACACCGATGATGTTGACACAAACCATGTTTTTATCAAACTGAGTGGGGCTCATAAACATTCCCCTCTTGAATATAGCGATGTGTCCGCGCTGGTTCGTAGACTTCAGAAAAGAACAGGCATCTATTTCACAGTACATATGCTCAGGCATTCCTCACTTTCAGAGCTTCGGCGTCTTGGATGGCCAGTAGAACAATTAAGAATCCGTGCAGGACATCATTTCGTGCAATCGACATATGTGTATCTTCATGCTGATGACGAGGAGATGCGTCAGGAATGGATACGCACAGAAAATCAGATGCTGTTGAGGAAAGGAAGTACAAAAAATGAATCTGGCTTATAACTATCAGCTAATACCGGATTTGAGGAAGGTAAAAGACATGGAACGCTTTATAGCTGGGTCTTACTGGGAAAATGACGTATGGAATTTAAACGACCCATTTTGGGATGATTACAGTATTGGAAAAAAATCATTCACTTCACGCCGCATAACTTTTTTTGAATATCCGCATCTCTTTCGTTTGGAAATGAAGTATTATCTGGCAACAAGGCTTTTAAGGAAAACTCTCAACCCATCATCGCTCTGGTCAGATTATCAGTTTATGCTCAAAAAATTCGTGTGTTTTCTTCAAGAAGCCTATCCCCAAATTAACAGTTTTTCTGAAATCTCGATTGATGAAATGGTTCCCGCATGGCTCAATTATGTAGCGCTGTCAGGGCGCAAGTCATCAAGGCAAGGCTATCGTGCCCAAATTTATCAACTGTATTTATTCTTCTCTGATTTTTACGATACACGAGACGAATATGAAAAGGATATATGGGATTGCCGAAAAATCCCTTCAGTAGATATTCCTGTACATGCCGTGAATCACCTGATTAATTTCACATTTATACCCGCAGCATTTCAACGACTGGCAAAAAAATATATAAAAACGAGATTGGTAATCTGCGCCTTATCAACAGTACGTTTGGAATTAGAGGCAATTACATATTTTCTACAGTTTATTGCAGAAGTGGAGCCTACGTGGACAAGCCTGAGACATCTTACTCGTCGCTATATTGAAGATTTTATTCAGAAATATCTGAACGCTTTCCCGGCTAAAACCAGGCGGCAGTTAGACAAGCTCTTAAGCACACGAAATTTTCTTCTTCGAATACAACAGTTTGACTATCCTGAAGCCCCATTGATTCCAGTCCCCTCACTATTTTTTCATGAGGATATTCCCTTATTTGGAACATTGCCACCAAAATCAGAGCGAATCAAGTACATACCAGATGGTGTAATGGCACAGTTAAAGGAAAACTTGGAATTTCTGACACCCTCCGAACACATTCCTGTCGTAATTATTCTAATTGCGTCTGGGTGGCGGATTTCTGATGTATTAAATCTCCGGTATGATACCTGTCTTGAATATACAGAGCAAGGCTGGTATTTGAAAGGCGACATCAGAAAAACGCGTACTATAGGGCACCGCATCCCGATCTCTGACGAGGTTAAAGCTGTTGTGGAATCCGTGGCTCAAATCGCCCGGCAAAAGAGTACGGAGACGAACAATCCTCGGCATTTGTTGTTTAATCGTTATAGCGGATCGCGCATGGGGATGGCGCCAGATCCCTGCAGGATCAGCGAAGCCTTGAACAAATTGGCTCGAAATCATAACATCGTCGACGATCAGGGTAATCCATATCATTTTAGACTCCATGCATTCCGTCATACAAAGGGCGTAGAGCTGATAAACAACGGCATGAGTTTAGTACATGTTCAGAAATGGATGGCGCATATGTCCCCTGAGATGACCCTTGTTTATGCAAAGGTATTAGATACTACATTGCGAAAATCATGGGAGCAGGCAGTCAAGAATGGTCTATTCAAAATAACATCCTCTGGACAGCTCAAACAAATCGACATTTCCGGTATTGAAAATGAAGATTTAATTGAATGGGAGTACATCAGGTACAATCTGGACGCTGTCAGAATGCCGCTTGGATTTTGCATGAAGCCCAAAAAGCAGGACTGTTTTACGCAGCTGAACCCATGCCTTACTTGCCGCAATCTCTGTACTACGCCAGATTTTCTGCCGCAATATGAGCACGAGATTCAAGAAACCAAGCTGCTAATTGAGCGCGGCAAAGCCCAAGGGCGTGAGGTATGGGTTGAAAAGAATCAGCACCTTTTGGAAAGATATGAGGAAATTGTATCCATTCTAAGATCCGGTCAAACAAGGCATCTTGCAGGAAAAAAGGGACGTGAATATATTGGAGAGGAAAGAAAAAATGTCAACTGACCATGTTCGCAATGTAAGCGGAATCTTATCGCACGCAAAAGCTAAAAGTGAAACCGTTAAGCAGCGGATCGATTTGGCAATTGAATCCCTCATGCGTGAAAATCTTGCGGTGAACTTTAATTCTGTGGCTGCACGTGCCTGCGTGTCAAAAACAACATTATATAACCATCCGGAGTATCGCACTCGAATTGAATCTCTGCGTTGCAACTGCATTGCCCCAAAGCTGCTTATGAAACCCTCTGTTACTGACAAAGGCAAAGATGTCATAATTGCTGCAAAGAATAAACGCATCCGCGAATTAGAAGCAGAGGTGGATCGGCTATCTTCTATCCTAAAAAGTTTCTATGCGAAAGAATACGAAAAATATTGAACTGTTTCCCATCGTTGTGAACATATCAACAACGAGCAAAGCCCCAATTTGTAAGGGCTTTGCTCGATTGGGGTCTATATTACATACCACAGCTGATTCTCCGGCTGCCAGTAGGATTCCCGCAGCGTGTCCGGCGACAGGATCAGCACCCTGCCGGTGAAGTCCTGCTCTCCGGAATTGGATTCACAGTGTTCTGCGCCAAACAGGTGCAGCTTTGCCAGCTCTGCCCGGTATTCGCTGACGAATCCGTCCAGCACGGCGGGATGGCTGTTTATGAGGAAGGTATGCCTGTGTCCTCCATCTTCGGGGACGAAGACGGAGCGGCTCCACTGCTTATTGGTCTCATGGTAGCGGCCATCATAGGACTGCTCCTGCAAAGTGTTGGCCAGCACAAAGCCCACCCGTTTGTAGCCATACTGGTCGATAACGCTTTTGGCGCAGTCAGTGCTGAGATGCATCCCATCAAAGCCCTTGTGGATGGCCAGCTCTATGGCCCCGGCGCAGGCACAGTTGGTGCGGAAGTTAGCCCGCCACAGCTCCAACTCGCCCCGCTCCCGAGCCTCTTTGGCCGTGTAGGGGTACAGTGCCTCACTCGGCAGCATAGACAATGTCTCCTTCCTCCAAAAGCTGCGCCAGTGCAGACGGGCAGCATCCACTCAGCATGAGCAGGGGGCGGATGCTGTCCGGTACCTGCGGCACATCCTCCATGTCTTTTTCGCAGTCGGCTGCACAGGGCATCCTGCACGCCTCCTGCAGCACACCCAGCAGTTCTACGGAGGCCCGAGATAAGCCCTCCAGTGCGTGCAGCAGCTGCAGTGCTGTCATTTCCTGCGGCATGAGCAGAATGTGGTCCTGTCCCAGCCATGCAGACAGGGAGATGCCCACCAAGCCCAGTTCCTCCAGCGCACCGTTGGGAATGAGCAGGCCGTTCTTTTCAAATTTCATTTCATTGTTCATGCGAAAATCCTCCTATACTTTTAAGGGCTGCTGCGGTGTATGCACCAGCCTGCACGATTTACCCCGGCTGTCATAGTCGCCGAAGAAGGACATCTGCGGCGCAAAGGTACGGGGATCGTAGTTGGTCATGATGTACTCACGGTACTTGTTGTTTTTCTTCTTGGACTGGCTGTTGGGGCGCTCCACCTCGTAGATGAAGAAATCATCATACAGCTTCCGTATGTACGGGCAGTTGTTATAGGACACCATAGCGAATCCCTCATGCTTTATCAGCACATCGTGGAGCCGCTGGTGGTCGCTGCGGGGAAACTCCACCGTATAGCATTCCGCCTCATAGTAGGGTGGGTCACAGTAGACCACGGTCTGCGGGTCGTTTCGGGCGGTGATGATGCTCTCGAAATCCTTGTTTTCCAGTACCGCATCCTTCAGCCGATGAGAGCACTCCCACAGATCCCGGAAAAACCGCCGTATATCGCAGGAGCCTACGCCATAGCTGTCTCCGCTGCCATTGTAGCTGTAGCGCTGCAGCTTATAAAATGCTGCGGCACGGCGCACATTGCCTAAACTGCCACGCTCCAAAAGCAGCTGCCGCACGACCTCCGCCTGGGGTGGTTCAAAAAACACCTCCGTCAGATCCAACTGCCGTTCCATGTACTCCATGGTGAAGTCCTCGCCCTGCAGCTGACGCTGCAATACATCAAATTCATCGTGGGCGTTGATAGGGAGAAAGCCCAGCTCCCTGACCAGCTCCAGCGGACGCTCCTTGGCGCAGAAGAGCAGGTTATATAAATCGTGGTTCAGGTCGTTGTAGATCTGCAGACACCCGCTGGGGACGGAAGTATTCATGGTGATAATGCCGCTGCCGCCAAACACATCCACCAGTGTCTTGTAGTGGGTAGGCAGCAGCATTTGGATGGCCCACATGAGCTGGGCCTTGCCGCCTACCCACGGCATGAGCTTCGTCATCTGCCTACTCACCGAATTTCTCCAGCGCCCGCTCCAGTCCGGAGATGGCGGCGTCTAACCCGCTGCGCATTTTCTCAAGGCTTCGGATGGTGGCATAGACCTCTGCCGCCGTCTCCGCATAGTAATACCCCCGCTGATCTGCTGCGATCGGCACAGTACCTCGCCGCAGGCGGTTGATGTGCCTGCGAAGCTCGTTTCCGCTGATGCCCAGCGCCCGCTCCAATTCCCGGCTGCTGACCACATTTTTATGTCCCTTGCATCCGTTCTCCAGATACCGGGAGATGGTTTCCTTCGTCATTCTTGCACTCCTTTCCGGGTACCGCTCACCGAAAAGGGTGCAAAAAGTGGGACCGCTGTCCCTTTTCGGAAAGCGGCCCCATTATTGATTCAGTTTACTGCATGGTTATATCCATGCCCTGCTGCGGCAGATGCATAGGCTGTCCATCCGGACGATGGACATAGCCATAGTCACTGAGGATGCCCCTATCTCTATACATCAGGTCTGCGCCGTAGGCGGTGAGATTCAAATTCCGGATGAGCAGGTTAAGCTCTGGCCCGTCTGCCATAAGGGAAAGTTCCTCCCGTGCCCGATCCTCCAACGAGTGGATATTCGGTTCGAAGGCGTATTCACTCAGGTGCTCTGTCAGCGCCATGGCATCCTCCAGCTTGTAAATATCCAGCTGACTGGCCACTGCCTTGAACGCCGCCAGTTCCCCATTTGCATCCAGCATTTCGAGACACTGCGCAAATTGATTGACCTGCTCCATGCTGGTGTGAGCCATATCTACGAAGGCCCACATCTCCGGCATGGCGGTGTCGCATTCCTCCAGCTGCACCTCCTGCCAGCTATCCACCTCCAGACAGTCCAGCACGGCGTCCAACTCCGCCTGCTTTGCGGGCAGGTACAACTTTACGGCACGGACATCACTGACACAGAGGAAATGGATCATATACGGCGGCTTTCGTGGCGGCCTGCCCAAGTTGGGCGGAGCCTGCCGCAGCTCGGCTTCCCGTACTACATAGCCGTTCGGGGTCATAGCGCCGTGTTCGTCCCGGCGCATCCTTTCACCGATCTTGGCATAGTCCAACAGCTCCAGCACACTCTCCGGCACTTGTTCCAGCTCCGGCAGGAACTCGTTCTCCACATAGAACCGGCCCAGTGCCGCATCATCCCGGACCTCCGGCACCACATGGCAGCAGTCTACGCTGTACGCCAGATCCAGCAGCCGCTGGAGGGTCAGTTCGCCGCCATTGGTTTGGCACAGCTTGTCGACCTCCATCTGCACCAGCCCTTCAAAGGCGATATCCTCTACACGGTCGAATGTGCTCAGCTGCTCCGCCAGAGCGTTGAACTGATACAGGTCGCTGCCATCAAGGAGCGGTGCAAGAAAGCCGTACCGGCCAATGTCCTCCACCTGCCAATAGGGTTCCCGCCCATCCTCCAGCCGCAGCTTATCCAGTGCATCTATCAGTTCCCACGGCGTGGCGGGCAGATCCAGCTCTGCGTGATTGCTGCTATCCGGATTGCCCATATATATGGAAAATACCTTTTTACCCAAGCTCCATACCCCCTCTCTGCTGCACGATGTCCATGCAGTGATCCGGGTCTGCGCCGGGTACATCCCAGCCGCACATGCTGCCGATCTTCATAGCTTCCTCCTGAGCGGGTGTCACACCCAGCTTCCGGTTTTGCTCATCCGCAATGCGGCGGTTTTCCTGTGCATCCGGCGTAGACCAGTCGCTGGGATAGTACCCGCTCTCCCCACGCTTCACGCAGATGAGCTGACCCGTACCCGGCAGCAGGGTAAAACACAACTCCGGCAGCTTGTCCCGATAAGGCTCAAACTGCTCCTGCTCCGTCCGGATGCTCCAGTCCTCATCCTGCCACAGGTGCACATACAGCTCCCGGCCGCCATCCAGTGTGATCTCTTGCTGCTCGAAGCCCTCGCCCCAGCCGTCCGAGGCTTGGCCGGAGATGTACTTCTTCAGCGCAGCCAGCTCTCCGGCCGACAGTTCGCCGCTGATCTGACACTCCGCCACACCCCACAGCCTGCCGTGCCGCTGCTCCACATCGAAGACAACCGACTGCACCTTGTCGTTGACGCTGTCCGGTTTTCTGTACCAGTACATGATGCCTCTGACCTGTTCCTCCTGCATGCGGTTTTTGAATAAGGCGCTGCGGATCTTGTCCTCATACGATGCCAATTCGCCGCCGGTGAGCCGTTCCGCCTCCTCCGGCATATCGCCCCACTCATCCGGCTCGTAGAGTTCGGCAGTCAGCGGCATATACAACTTCAGCACGCTGCGTTCGGGCGGCAGGACAGTGAAGCTGTCCTCGCCGGGGATAAGGGCCAGAGTCCGCCCGTTGTCCCATTTCATCTGAAATTGCCCGGCGTCATCTACGCACACAAGCGTACCCTCTGTGCCGGGTGCTACCGGCGCATAGGGGTCCTCCATGGAAACCAGCCGAATGCGGGTGCCGGGCGGGTATTTTTCCCGCAGGAATTTCACCATTTTTTCGGATACAAACATTTTTAGATCCCTCCTATTTTCTGTGTGTATTCAGATAGCGTATATGGATCATCCTCACTGAAGAAATCCAGCAAAATATCATCTGCCGCCTTGCAGACGGTAGGGTCGTCCGTTAGGACTTCGTAGCGAAACCCGGTGGTATCCCGATAGGGCAGTTCCTCCCGGATACAGTCCAGAAACGACTCTGCATCGTAATAGAGAATGTCATCGTCCCCGACAAATGTGGCCTTGCCAATAGGCTCTATAATGCATCACTTCCTTCTTTCGCAATACACCGCCAGCCGCTGCCGTCCGCCGCTGGCGTAGGGATGGCAGGTGATGAGCGTCAGCAGGTCACGCCCCGGCTGGATCTTGATTCTGTTCACCTCATGGGGCTGGATGATCTGAATGTCAACCACCGTGTAGGTGAGTGTTTCCCATAGATTCGTAATCGTTACCATATCGCCCGCCTGCAAGCGGTCTATGTGCCGAAAATAATCCGCGCCATGCCACCCTCTATGCCCGGCAATGACGCAGTTGGTACTCATGCCCCCAATGGGCGCCGAGGTGTTCCCAAGCACCGCCGCCCCTGCGTCCAAATGTGCGCCGGACGCGCCCAAGTAGACCGGCATGACCAGCTCCAGCGTGGGTATCTCCAATACACCTATGATCTCGTCCTCCACGCCGCAGTCTCTCAGCAATACAGCAGGCTCCTCACAGGCCAAAGCGTCGGCCAGTCCCGCCTGCCGCTCCGTATAAATGCGCTGGTTATATCCCTGCAAGTCCGTCAGCAATTCGGGGTACGGCTGTCTCGCTTTCTCCAAAAAGCTCTGTGCCGCCGCGCTCATGTCCGCTTGCAGCCTATGCCCGGAAACCACCGGCCACAGCAGAATACAAAGCCCCGCCACGGCCAGCGCCGCCGCCAACAAAACAGATTTTTTACCCACGGCGTTTCCTCCTTGCAAAGAAGCAGACCCCGCCAGCCGCAGCCAACACACCAAGGCCGATGCCCAAGCCCGTGAGATAGTGCTGCGTCCACGAAGACGCAGCCTTCGGAGTTTTTCCATTTTCTACCACCATCTCCGGCACATACGGCACCCGATGTCCCCGCACCAGCAGCCGGTGGGTGTTCACTCCAAAGGGCATACAAGTGATTAAAGTTACATAGTCCTTGTCCTCCTCGATTTGCAGCAGCGATGTGTCCGAAGGCAGTACCGTGGCGATCTGGTCCACCTCGTAGGCCAGCACCTCACCCAGCACATGGATATAGAAAACATCGCCTTTCACCAACTGGTCAATGTCTGAAAACAGCTTCGCCGAAGCCATCCCGCTGTGGGCCGACAGCACCGCATGGCTGCCTGCCCCGCCCACAGGCAGGGAAGTCCCCACCACATGCCCCACGGTCCGTTCCAGCGTCTCCGCTCCCGTGCCGTGCCGCACCGGGAGATACACACCGATCTTCGGGATGTCGATAGTACACATGGCCCCGCCCACCGTGAGCTGCTCCGCATAGAGCAGGGGAGGGGCCGAAGCCCCTCCCGCACTGACCGCCGCCTCACCCCGCAGCATGGCGTTATACACCTCCGCCGCCCGCCGCTGGGCCGTCAGCTCCGCATCGTCGGCGTCCGCAATGGCGGCGGCATACACCGTCTCCACATCCGAGTGATATCGCTCACTCAGTAGTTCACCTATCAGCGGGTAAAGCAGCAGTCCCAGCGCCAGAATGCCGCAGGACACCGCCAGCAGTCGCCATTTCACTGGTCGTTCTTATTGTGCTTCCGGCCACGGATCACAATAAACGCTGCCACGCCCAGCAGCATACAGCCGCCCACGGTGAACATCCAAGTGCCGTAGCCGCCTGTCTTGGGCAGGTCAAAGCCGGGATTATTGATGACCATCAGGGGCACGATGGCATTGCCGCTCTCCATGTTCGCAGGTTCGCCGTTGACGGTACCGCTGGCAGTCAGGAGCTTTGCGCCGCAGGTCTCGCAGGCATTCTCACTCTCTGCGGCAGCAATGACGATCTCCACGCCGTCCTTCAGCAGCACATAGCCCTTGTCGGTGGCGATCTCTGTCAGCGTATAGGTGTCGTCCTCCAGACCGTTCACGATGATATGACCGCTGTCATTCGGAACAAGAGTGGTTGCATCGGCCTTCTTGTCGGTAAAGCCCTTGACGTAGTACATGCCATTCCTCTGCTCGGCAATGATATACACATCGTCTGTGTCGTTGTGCAGCAAGAAGCTGACATTCGTCAGGTCGCCCTTGCCGTCCGAAAACTGCTTCAGCACATCCACGCCGTAGGTGTAAAGATGGCAGCAGTCCTGGAGCGTATCATAGTAGCTGGTGTTGGTGCGCTTCCAAGTCAGCACCACCTCGTTGGGGTTGTCGGTATCGCCCAGCTTTGCGTCGGCGGTGAGAGTGGCCGCATAGGTGATCCGCATGGTGCAGTCGCTGTAACCACGCTTCACGCTGTCCGTGTAGACACTCTCGGACTCGTTGATGTCCGCCAGCCCGGCCTCGGTCATACCAATGCTCATGGTGTTGGCAGCGTCATCATAGCTAACGGCGAACTTGCCGGAATCCTCGTCCCAAGTGGTGATTTTATCTGTGCACTCGGCATCCCGGAAGAACTCGATGACCACATCATTCTTGTTGTAGCAGATCCCCTTACTCAGCGTGTCCACAAAAGTATAAGTCGTGAGGCTGGTAGCCTTGGAGGTAATGGTGGGCAGTGTGCTGATGATCTGATAGTCCACCACATCGCCCACAGAGGCTGTGGCGGTGTGTGCATAGCCATCCGCAATGTCGGTCAGGCTGCCGGTATTCTTGCCGGTGCTGTTCTTGTCCTCCCGGACGGTCTTTTCAAGGTCCGGGCTACCGGTCTGGTTCTTGGGGTACACGGTCACATCATAGTTCCAGCCTTTGCCGTCGATGGTGGTCATAGGCAGAGAGACAAAGAACGGATTGCAAGTGCTGGTGACATTCTCCGGTACACGGGTCTCCACCACCAGATAGAGCCCCTGCTCCAGTCCGCTGACCTTGCTGTGTCCGTTTTCATCCGTCTCGGGCATGGCCTTGCCGCCATTTCGGGCAGCAGCTTCCAGCGCATTTTTGACGGTGGTGGCGTTGGCGGTCAGTGCATCGCTCATGGCCTTGTTCAGCTTGTCGGCGGTATAGTAGCGGGTGCCGTTTTCGCTCTTGTGTGCATCTGCGGCGGTCAGGCCGATGGCCTGGAGCACGGTACCCTCGGCAAAGCCGTACAGCACACCTACCTGACGCTGCCCGTCCACCAGTTCATTGTTCATGGCGATGTCAGCTACCCGCAGATAGGTGAACTCCACGCCCTGAATAGCGTACTGCGCCAGCTTGTCGGTAACGGCATCGTCCTGCACACCGGTGCTGACATAGGACGCCGTATTCCACGCCCCGTCCTCGCTGGCCGCCGTGATGTCGTACTTATAAAGGGAAAGGGACGCTTTCCGTCCGGAGTCAATGGTCGGCGCTGCGAACGCTGTGCTGATAAGCCCCAAGGCCATGACCATGGCCAGAAGCAGCGCCCAAAGTCGTTTCGTTTTCTTCATGGTTCAGTTCTCCTTTTTCGTCGTGGATTTTTTGCAAAAATAAACACCCATGCAGAGCATGAGTGCTGCAAACAGAATATAAATCGTGAAGCCTGTACCGCCCGTAAAGGGCAGTGCAAAGCCCGCATTGTTGCAGGCGGTAATGGTGATATCATGGCTGCCTGCGTCCAGCGTTCCCACGAACAGCGGCTCCGTCAGCAGCGTCATTCCCTCCGCCGTCTGCACCTCTGTCACCCGGTAGTAGGTGCTGCCGTCTGCTGTCAGGTTTTCCCAGCAAACCGCCCCGTCCGCACCTGTTTCCGCCGCGCTCACCTCCTGCCAGTTCACCTGATCCGCAGAGGATTCCAGCAGAAACCGGATCCCGGACAGAGGATCACCCTCGGCATCCACCTTCTTCACCGTGATCCTGCCGGGGATGTCAGCAGTCTTGATTTTCAGGTAAGCCGTTACCGGGTCACGGACGCTGGCAGAGTAGGTAACCACATCCTGAATACCGGTAGGTTCGCCCCACACGCCATCGCCCCATACCACCATACCGGCGCTGGTGGTGCCCTCTTTGGCGGCGGTAATGGTAACGGCATCCGAGATAGGCTTTTCCGCTGAGATGGTCAGCACATCTCCGCTCTTGCTGAAAGTCAGGTTGGCGTCCTCACAGCTGAAACTATACTTTCCCAGCATCCCGTTGGTGTCGGTGATGCTGCCGGTAAACTTGCTGCCGTCCCAAGTCAGTTCCAGCGTCTCTGCATTGGTGGCAGTAGATGCGCAGAAGCTGGGGCGCCTACTATGGGTCTGCACAGAATCCACAATGGAATCATAGTAGCTGAGGATCTTGCTCCGCAGGGGGTGGGTTGCATCCACCCGCTCCAAGGCCTCGTCATAGCCCATAGATTTCACATCAATATGGTGGAAGCTGCTGTCCCGCTCACCGGCCACCACCTCCCAAATGAGGACCTGCGTGGCATAGGCCCAGGCCATCTTCTCCGCTGTACTCTCTACATCTGCCCACCAGCCGCCGCCAATGGTGCCGTGATAGCCGTAGCTCATAATGCGGCCGATCTGCCGCTGCACCTCACGGGGCGTAAGGGGATGCCCGTCAGGCAGGCTCAGGTGATCCCACCAGGTATCGTCGTGGTCTGTGATGGAATCGTAGTTTTTCTGCGGTGCGCCGGGTTCGATGCAGTAAGCTACCTCGCCCTGCCAGGAGTCCAGACACCGGAACTGCGTGTAGCTGGAAGCCCCTACCCGGTAGCCAAACCGCAAATTCAGTACACCGTGGCCACAGTTACCGCTGGACTTCAAGGTATCATCTGACAGGGGAAAATTCCAGATATACACCTGTTTGGATGCGGCGAAGGCTGTGGTAAGCAGCAGGCATAGGCACAGCACCAACGCCAGCAGAAAAGCCGTCCCGCACTTGATGATTCGTTTCAAAATAGACCTCCTATTCTCCTAAATTTTTACATAAGAAAAAGGCCCTCCATGAGAGCCTTTTCTCTAATATGGCTGCCGTTATCCGCGACCGATGAACAGTTCGTACTGTCCGTCTCCGATCTGTTCTGCCCAGATCCAGACGGCGGTGCAGCCTTCCTGATCCTTATAGTACGTCAGATCATCCCGGATATAGGCGGCCAAAACATCTTCCGTCTTGCTGCTGCACCGGATGGGAGTGTCCCATGTGCCGGCTGCCGCAGGATCCAGCACCAGCCCGATGCTCACGGCATAGTCCTTGGCGTAGGCCAGCCAGTAGTCCATGGCAAAGGCTTTCTCCTCCGGCTGTGGAGCTGCCTCATCCGTCACGGGTTCAGAGGGGGCGGATCCTGTGGGCGGAGTTTCAGGCGGCACAGTCTCGGCAGGCAGCACTTGCACCGGAGGAACTTCCGCCGCAGGCTTCGCTTCTCCGGCAGAGGAATTGGTTTTCTTTTCTCCCGACGGCTCCGCATCGACAGGGCCGGGGCGTTCTGCCTCATCTTGTGTTACGACCTCCGAAGGGTTTTCGTTTCCATTTTGCGCCGCTGCGGCTCTGGAAACATCGGCAGATGTTGTTTGCGGTGGATCTTCTCCTGCGGTTTTTGCGGATACTCCGGTCCCGCCGCAGCCTACAAGGAGCAGTACGCTTAGCATACCCGCTATGATTTGCAGTTTTTTCATTTTGTACCTCCAGTTTTTATTTTTCCGTCCTGTGCCGGTACACAACACAACTACCACAGGATCGCCCACAAGTCAACGGAAATCTGCGCAGCTGCCATAGAAAACTGGAAGCCCTCTGGCACGACCTCCATTCCAACTCATACCATGCCGCCCATTTCCATGTGGGATGTTTCTTCCTGCGCCATGTTCTGCCGCTGCACATCCAGATCATAGGCCGTACAGTAGCAGTTATAATCGCCCGGAGACGGATTGCAGCGCAGGCAGTAGCGGTAATGCTCGGTTTCCACGATGTAGCCGTAGTTCTGTGTCCAGCCGCCGCTGATTTTCCCGCCGTGTTCATAGCAGAAACGCTCCATGGCAAAGCGGTTTTTCAGCACACTCTCCCGCAGCGTGTCCACGACCTCCTGCAGCTCCGCTTTGAACACAGGGCTGTTCAGCTCCTCTGGGCCGCGGGGCCACCAAGTATGCCAGAACTCGTTGCCGCTGCGCCCGAAGTCCATGCGGATATGGCCGATGGTACCCCGCCGTTTATCTTCTTCGGGGTGCGGGGTATAAAATAAGCCCGCCTCATCAGGGCGGGCCGAACGGATATGGAATCTGCTCATATTTCCCATCATTTTCACCTCTTTCTTATGGTATAGCTACACAACATAGCACATGTCAGCTGTAATAGCTACTGAAGCATTTGCTGTCCCTGCGTCTGCTCCGGGAAGGGCGGGTCCAAGCGGCGCAGCAAGCCGAACTCTGTTTTTGTCACGCAGTCGTTTTCCATGCAGTCCTGACCGTATTTCTCAAAGTCCATGTAGCCGTCCAGCTCGTAGATGGCCTCATCATCCAGCCCCAGCGTTTCCTGCAATCGCTGCTGACCGTACCCATAGGCGCCCTCCGTGATGCGCTGATAGTTGTCCAAATCTTGCAGGAGCTCACAGGCACGGTGCAAGGTTTCCGGCTTCTCGGCCTCCAGCACGGCGGCGTAGGTCAGAAGCAGCCCGTCCTGCTGCCAGATGTCCTCCAAGGCTTCGGCAAAATCGTTGTAATCCTCCACGGCTGGGCAATCCGTGTCACGGATCAGCTCACCGATGTAAGGTACCTTGAAGCGAATATCACAGAGCATGGCGTCCGCGAAAACATCAATATCGAGGTAATCCTTCACAGCGTCGAGGTATTCCTCATCAGCGGGGAGGACGAGGGTGTAGTCCGGCTTTCCATCGACGCGCAGCGTCATGCGGAGCATTTCATCCCTGCTCTCATCCCGCCAAGGCTCTGCCGGCGAAAGATAGCTGCGGTCGGCCCCCATATCCGGCGTCAGCAAGCTGCGGGCGTTGGGGACAAAAGCACTGTACCGGGCGTAGTTGTACCCCTGTGGGTCAACAAGGAAACCGTCCGTTCCCTCTGCGTCGAGGATGAGCAGGCAGTGCCTGGCGTCATCATCGTGTCGGATGGCATTTTTGTTCTCTGCGATGAAATCATAGTCAGCCAGCAGTGCGCGGCTGAACTGCTTGAACCGCGGGCTTGGCAGCTCGATGACCTTATCCACGGCACAGGGTTCCCCCTCGTACTCGGACTGTTTCCGCCTGAGTTCTGCTTGAATAATCACATCATCCCTCCCATCTCCATGCGGCTGCTCTGGCTGCCGTTCATCACTTCCTCCATGCTGTAATAGCCCTTGTACGCGATGTAACCCCGGTCGGTGAACATCCCATCCTCCTCATTCATGCGCTCCGTGCCGTACTTTTCATAGTCATAAAAAGCATCGAGGTTTTCGTCATAGTCGAAGCGGCCGGACTGCTGAATCATGTACTTGCCGTACTCGGTGGGAGAGTGCACGTCGGGGGCGAAGTCAAAGAGGTCGAGGTGTTCCGCAAGGTTTTTGATCTGTGCCGCGGACTTTGGCTCTGCCAGCATGACCCCAGCGCCCAGCTTTTCCATATCCGCTTTTGACAGCCCATCCGTCGCCTCTGCCAGTTCGTTGAGGTCGGAGAGAGTTTCGTACTCCATATCCAACAGGACATCCACCTCATTGGGAAGCTGGCTGTCCTCCAGCCGCAGGCGGACATCGGCGGGATCTGTGATGCCCCCGCGAAGGAGGGCGCGGTCGATCTCATCCTGAATCATGGGGAGGAACAGCCATGTGATGTGCTCCGTGTCCTCCGGTTCGGCTTTAGAGGTCACCGCAACGGTGATGGCGTTCGGCTCGTAGTAATAGCAGGGAAAAAAGCGGCCGTCGTAGACCTGCTCTAATTTCATACCGTTGTCGTAGACCACACCATAGGGCGTCACCGTGCCGCTGCCGCTTTCGATGAGCTGCCGTGCGGTTCCCTTGCCGTCCAGCGCGTTCAGTTCATCCACACTTGCGCTGCCGCCGTGCAGGTTCATGTAGTGATCCCGGCCAACGGTGGAGAGGTCAGAAAAGTTTGTAATGACTGTAGCCTGTTGGCAGCAGAAGGTCAGGTTGATCAGATCCTTCAGTTCAAAAAGCTCCAGCTTGTGGGCCATCGCCTGAAACTGTGCGGCTTCGCCGGTATCAAAGCTATCCAGCCGCTTGGCGAGGTAGTTCAGCTCCTCCACATTGACCGTAAGCATCTCCGTGCGCTTGAGCACAGAGTAAAAGCTGTTGATCTCCTGCACCTGGCAGTCGGCTTTGACCGCGTCGCCAATTTCCAACGCCTCCAGCAGTTCCATGCAGTGTGCGTACTGGTCGTGGGGGATGGGGAACAGGATAGTTGCCACTCCGTATTCCGGGTGATGCGGATTGCCAAGCACCGCTTGTATCATCATGTTTCGTCAACTCCTTTTTCCAAATTCAAAACCGCATCTCCGTATTTGGCCATCAGTAGTGCGCCAGTGATCAGGTGGAACGCCTCATCTGTGACCAATTCCGGAGACGCAAGGTCCGCAAGAGTAATATTGCAGCAGCCGACTGCAATGGCCTTCGCCGCCTGGTAGACGCTGTATAGCTCCGGCTCGATCCCTCCGAGCCGGACGCTTTGGAAGTCAAAGCCGTCGTTCCCGCATTTCCAGATCATCCTGCGCCAAAGGCTCTCGTATGCCGTGAGCAGGAAGAGAGCCGCTTTGTTCCGGTCAGACAGACGCCAGCAGCGTTCCCACCAGTATGTCCATCTTCGCCGGTGGGCATTGGACAGGAAGAATTGAGGGTTTCTTTCTCTGAGTTGCTGATGCATCCGTTTTCGGAACTGCGGCCCCATAGAGGGTGCGAAGCAGTCCCGCACGAACTCATTCATCTCCAGTACACCTGCTTCGATCCGTTCCTCCAGACAGGTGCATTCACACAGGCGGCACGGATGCTTGCGGTCATAGTTCTGGCAGTATTCGCACGCCACATCTTTGGGCGTGTAATGAAATGGGCTGCGGTATATTCCACCGCCTCTGGGTTTTTGACCGGGCTGAGACATCATCAACTGCTCCAACGCCTGCAGCGGCGTGTCTCGCATGAAATAGTACGGCATAAGCGAACTCCTCTCTGAAATGAAAAAAGGGCCGGAATCTTATTGCTAAGACTCCGGCCCGTTCCGTTTGATATTACATTGTCTGTTGCTGCGCGACTTGTTCCAAGGCTTCTTCCTGCTGCCGGATTCGCTCGTCCAAATCCGGCACACACTCCTCAATCTGCTGCTGAACACTGCGGATCATTTTTTCCTGCTCTCCCGTGAGTTCAAAGAAATCTCCGTCTACAGAGTCCGCACAGCAGCGATAAATCTCGGTCATCTGCTCTGGGGTGAAAAGCCGTTCCTTTTGAATCAGCCCGGAGCGGATAGCAAAGTCCTGTTTGGCTCCTGCATAGTTCTCCATGAAATAGTGCCCATGACATACTCCTGTGTGCCCATAGGCCCAATCCCATGTGACGAAGTGGACTCCGTGTTTGCTCTGAACTCCAGCCAGCACAGTGCCGTTGAAATCCGCCAGCACCTTGTAGCCGTCCTCCAGACCGTCGGCTTTCAAAAAGGGCGCTGTTTCCATCTGCCGCATATATTCCGCTGTGTTTCTGACGATCTCATACACCATGTCCTTGGCGGCGACCCGTTCCGGTTCATTAATGTCCTCATTTCGGTAGGTGATGCCGCCGTTCTCGGTCACCTCGCACAGCGGCGCACCGTCAAGCAGGACACGAAGCTTGCCGGTATCAGTTTTGCCCGTCTGAAATCCTTCTCGGGCAAGGACGATTGCTGCTTCTCTGAGGTAACGGTTCTTTTCTTCCGCGCTGATGCTCATATAGCTCCTCCCATGCATAAAAAATAAGGCCAGAGCGATCATGCTCCGACCTACAAATACAGGCGCTACTACCAGCGCCCTTTTTGAAATGAAAAAGGGCGCCGCTCCATTGGTCCGTCAGGACCAACAAAACGACGCTCAAATCTTTATGATTCTTTTTTGAGAAAATGCTGCTGCCATCCGGGAAAAACGCCGTTCAAAAAGGGCACCGGCTGAACACATCTGCCCGAAAAGGGAAAACGCCCGGTTCGAATCGGGGCAGACGCTCTGAAACAGCGATTTGCATCTATGGTTTGAAAGAAAAAATCCGGGCCTGAAAAAGCCCGGAAACGGTTGATGCGCCTGGCCTTTCGCCAGACGCATCTATACCGTTTCGTTAATATGGCGCAGTGGGAGGGATTTGAACCCTCGTGCCGCTTTTGACGACAACACGATTTCCAGTCGTGCTCGTTATGACCACTTCGATACCACTGCATATTCTTGCTGTGACAACAGCATTGATTATTATAGCAAATTTTCCGGGATTGTCAAGTGGAAAAACCATAAAAACCGCAAAAATCCTTGCGGCACGGGCATTCTCACTGATAGAGGGGGCAAAGAGGAGGCGCGGCCTTCGCCGCGCCTCCTCCCATATACTGTTCCGCAGTCCGGAAAAGGATGCTCAGACTCTCTCCATAGCCTCCCGGAAGTCTCTCTGATCGGTGAAGATCTCCTGCTTGTAGGGATTCTTCTTCTGGGCCTTGGCCCGCTTGATGATGCTGGCCAGGATCACCACGTTCACCACCAGTGCCACGATGGAGACCACGCCCTGGGCGGTGGGATTGGCGGCGGTGGGCCGGACGGCGGGGTTCATAAAGCCGTCGGCATAGACGGAGGTGATGGTGGAGAACACGCTGTTGTCCTGGAACAGGGGGAACACCTGGGCAAACATGCACCACAGGGCCAGGGTGTTGGCCCGGTTCTGGATCCAGCCGCCCTTGTTCCAGAAGTGGTTGGCAAAGGTGGGGGCCAGCAGCAGGGCCAGGCCGCAGTACCAGGAGTGGGTGGGCAGGCAGTTGTAGGTATACTCGAAGTTCCACAGGTCATAGGCCAGAATGTAGCACCAGGTCATGTCGGGCCACAGCATGTCCTTCTGATCCTTGGAGGAGTAAATGCCCCACCAGGCGGTCATGCAGAAGATGTTGACGATACCGGCAATGCCGTTGACCCAGTTCCACCAGCCGCCGTACAGCCACACGTTTTCGGAGGACAGCCACCAGCGGTCGCCGAACTCCTTCAAAGCCGCGGCGCCGTGGATGGCGGACTCAAAGTCGCTGGCCACGGCGATGAGAATGTTGATGGCCACGATGGCAAAGGGGAACACCTTGAACCATTCGGTCTTGCCGATGCTCCACTTGTACTTGAGCATCATGAAGCCGATGCACCCGGCGGTGGCGGCATAGAGCTTGGCATAGTGGAACCAGCTGTTCATATTGGTGTAGGTCTGGTTGTTCAGGGCCCATTCCGCGCCGGCCCGTGCGCCGATGGCGATGGCGATGAAATACACCGTCAGCGCAGCGGGCAGCACCAGAAAGCAGATGATGCCGCCGGTTTTGGTGCGGCGGGCGAACTCGTTGGCCAGCACCAGCCCGGTAAACACCAGCACAAAGCCCAGAAGCTGATACATGGCGGTTTCGCCGTAGATTTGGAATAACATGTCCATTCCTCCTGTGTTTTCTGTGATTTTTCTCCTGATTTAACTGTAAGAACGTTTCCGTCCACGCCGCCAATATACCATACCGCCCTGCGGAAAGTCAATGAACAATGGGAATAAAATGTTAAAAACCGGCCCCCGCTTTGAAAACGGGGGCCGGTCGGGGTTATATGCTTTGCGTTACTGCCTGGCCTTGGTGTCCACGATCTGGCGGAGCTTGGCGGAGAAGTCCGCCAGGGTCATGGCGCCCAGGTCCTCGCCGGTGCGGGTACGGACGGAGACGGTGCCCGCCTCCATATCCCGGTCGCCCACCACCAGCATGAAGGGGATCTTCTCCAGGGTAGCCTCCCGGATCTTCTTGCCGATCTTCTCGTTGCGGCCGTCCACCTCCACCCGGAAGCCCTGCTGCCGCAGCTGGTCCGCCTGCTGGGCACAGTAGTCGGCGGCCCGGTCGGTAATGGGCAGGAAGCGGACCTGCTCGGGCATCATCCAGGTGGGCAGCGCCCCGGCGTACTCCTCGATCAGATACGCCAGCGTCCGCTCATAGCAGCCCAGGGACGTGCGGTGGATGATATACGGCAGGGCCTTGTTGCCGTTTTCGTCGATATAGTACATGCCGAAGCGCTGGGCCAGCAGCATATCGATCTGGATGGTGACCAGGGTGTCCTCCTTGCCGAACACATTCTTATACTGGATGTCCAGCTTGGGTCCGTAGAAGGCGGCCTCGTCGATGCCGATGGAATAGTGAACGTCCAGGTCGTCCAGGATCTTGGCCATGGTGCTCTGGGCGTGCTCCCACTGCTCCGCCGTGCCCTCATACTTGTTGTGGGGGTTGCTGGGATCCCACTGGGAGAACCGGAACGTGCACTTATCCAGCAGGCCCACGGTGCCCAGGCAATACTTGGCCAGGGCCAGGCAGCCCTTGAACTCCTCCTCCAGCTGGTCCGGGCGCAGCACCAGATGACCCTCGGAGATGGTAAACTGGCGGACACGGATCAGGCCGTGCATCTCGCCGGAGTCCTCGTTGCGGAACAGGGTGGACGTCTCGCCCAGGCGCATGGGCAGGTCGCGGTAGGACCGCTGCCGGTTCAGATACACCTGATACTGGAAGGGGCAGGTCATAGGCCGCAGGGCAAAGCACTCCTTGGTTTCGTCATCGGGGTCGCCCAGAACGAACATGCCGTCCAGATAGTGGTCCCAGTGGCCGGAGATTTTATAGAGCTCCCGCTTGGCCATCAGGGGAGTCTTGGTCAGCAGATAGCCCCGCTGCTGCTCCACGTCCTCCACCCAGCGCTGCAGCAGCTGGATGACCCGGGCACCCTTGGGCAGCATGATGGGCAGGCCCTGACCGATGCAGTCCACGGTGGTGAAATACTCCAGCTCGCGGCCCAGCTTGTTGTGGTCCCGCTTCAGAGCATCCTCCCGCTCCTTCAGATACGCGTCCAGCTCCTCCTTCTTGGGGAAGGCCACGCCGTAAATGCGCTGGAGGGTCTGGCGATTGCTGTCGCCCCGCCAATAGGCGGCGTTGCAGGCGGTCAGCTTGATGGCGTTGCCCTTGATGCGGCCGGTGGAGTCCAGATGGGGACCGGCGCACAGGTCCACGAACTCGCCCTGCTTATAGAAGGAGATGTGTGCATCGGCGGGCAAGTCGTTGATGAGCTCCACCTTATAGGGCTCCTCCCGCTCCTCCATATATTTCAGAGCCTCCTCCCGGGGCAGCTCAAACCGCTCCAGCTTCAGCTTTTCCTTGCAGATCTTCCGCATCTCGCCCTCGATCTCGGCCAGGTCGTCCTGGGTGAAGGCAAAGGGTGCATCCAGATCGTAATAGAAGCCGTTTTCAATGCTGGGGCCGATGGCCAGCTTTACCTCCGGGTGCAGGCGCTTGACGGCCTGGGCCAGCACGTGGGAGCAGGTATGCCAGTACGTCCGGCGGTATTCCTCGTTTTCAAACGTGTACTTGTTTTCTTCGCTCATGGTGATTCCTCCTTGAAATTGGGGTCAGGAAATAAAAAATCCCCGCCCCTGATGATGCTTCAGGGGTGAGGTAATTGGTATTACTCCACGGTTCCACCCTGCTTACGGGACAGCGTCCCGTCGCTCGTAGCTCCTCTGTAACGGGAGGGCCCGGTCCGGCCTACTGGGGGATATGCCCGTTGGGCGGACGGCTCGGAGGCGGTACGCGTCCTGCTTTCAGCCGGGGCCCTTGCACCAGAATGGGTCCCTCTCTGCTGCCTGCCGCAGGCGGCTTCCTCGTCAGTGCCTTTTGTTACCCTGTAATATAGCACGCCCTGTCCCGGTTGTCAACGGGAAATTCCCGGGACAAACGCGGGACAGGGCGGGACGCTCAGCCGACCATCCGGATCAGGCCCCACACGCCCATAACGCCGTAAAACAGGGCGAAAACGATCAGTACGGCGTTGACCACGCCGTCCAGCTTGGAGGCCTTGGGCGCGGGATAATCCTTGCGGATGAAATACAGCGCGCCGCAGGAGATGCCCAGCAGCAGAGTGGTCAGGTTGTTCAGCAGCGGGTTGTCCTGCAGCGACGGAACCGCCAGCCGCAGGATCAGGGCTGCCACCAGAATGCCGAACAGGATACCCAGGGTGACCTTGACCTTGGTGGGCCAGGCGGCCTTCTGAGGGGCCTGACTCTGGGCCTGGCGGGCGGCGGTGGCGGTGGTCTTATAGTCGCTGTTTTTCCGGGTGCGCTTGCCGCGGTTGTTTTTGGCCAGCTCCTTGCTGTGGGTCCGGCTCAGGTTCTTGTTGTTCATGGGGTTAACTGCCATATGCTTCTTCTCCTTCTACAGGCAGATCACAAAGGTGTCTGCGTATGATATCCAGTGCGTTGCTGGCGGCCAGGAGCCGGATGCGGGCCCGGTCACCGCCCAGGGTCAGATGCCGGACCAGGGAGCCCCCCTGCCAGCTCAGCCCCACATATACGGTGCCCACGGGGTTGCCCCTGTCGTCGCCGTCTGGCCCGGCCAGACCGGTGACGGACACCGAAAGGTCGCTGCCGGTGACACGGCGGACGCCCTCC
>ENA-OZAA01000028-OZAA01000028.1-human-gut-metagenome-genome-assembly--contig:-NODE-28-length-114325-cov-30.151973_pt1 | contig 114325 bp, 101 predicted proteins | sample MGYA00244204_ERZ653492 | MGnify/ENA primary metagenome ERZ653492 (study PRJEB26926, sample SAMN06164980) | human gut metagenome | biome: ENVO:00009003; feature: ENVO:2100002; material: ENVO:00002003... | reverse complement strand
CTCCCTCTTGGCTCCCTCTTTCCTTACCCATACCCTTACCCCGCTGGGGTGTTGGATGAACTAGTAAAACTACCCGAACATTGTATATCCTGTTAATGCAGGGACGCTTAACGCTACACGTCCGCAGGTTAGTACATATATCTTAGGTTAGTAGCGTTTTTTTGAAAGGTTAATGTCAGTGCAGTTGCACTGATACACTCACGAAATTATTAATTCCCTGTGGGTACTGAAAATGTTTTCTGCGGTGTTGGTGATATATTTCACTGCGTGAGCATTGATAATAATCAGTTTATCAACAGCCTGTGCGTTTGTGCTTTTAAAACGTGTTATTATGCTTATCTGTAGGTCGTGAATTCCTGTACCCAGTAATACTTATAAGCATCGTTATATGTGCCGAATGCTACGGCGAGATTTTCAAAATCGGGATTGAGTATATTTTCACGGTGACCCTTGGTGGAAGCCATCCAGCTGTCGACTACTCTCTGTGCGGTAGGCTGACCTGAGCCGAGATTTTCTCCGACGGAGCAGAACTTATACCATAACTCATCATCACTGTAGCCGTATATGGTCTTGAAGTTTGAGCCGTCCGGCCGCAGATGGCTGAACTGCTGTTCAATTTCAGTGCAACGTGCCTTTGCCGCCTTGTATGCGTTTGTATCCCATTTATAAGGCTTAAGGCCGTAGGAAACACGAATCTCATTTACGATACGGAAAACCTCCGCCTCCTCTGCGGTGCAGTTTACGGGACTGTCGGTTATGACCGGTGCGGGAGTTGCATTATCCTGCACGGTGGGTTTTGCCGCTTTGGGAACGGTAGTTGCGACAGGCTTGCTTTCGGAAAGATAGTCGCTGTGGATATATGTGCCGTCATCGAGCTTATAGTAGCCGGTGTCTGTCAGTGCGGCGATATTTACCGCATCTCCGTAATATTTATAGGAAACGACCTCAGCGCCTTGTAAGCCCTCTTTTCTTGCGGAACAGCTTGAAATGTTTATGTACATTGTGCCGTTGCACTTCTTTTCTGTCCATGCGGGCTTTGGTGCGGCGGTTGTCGCAGGAGTTGTTGCCTTGGTTGTTGCGGGAGCTGTAGCCTTGGTTGTGGCCGCTGTGGTCTGAGTGGTCTTTGCTGTTGTGGTTGCCGATGTTGCTTCGGCGGTTGTTGCTGCCGATGTTGCAGCGGTGGTTTCCTGTGTCTCGTTATGCTTGTTGGCTTTGGTGGGAACCTTTTGTTCCTCGACAGGCGCAGTAGTGGAATATGATGACTCTGAACCGTTGCTGTAGCTGATACCCTCGTCATCGGCTTTGACTCCGAACCATGAGTAACGGCTTGAAAGAACGCAAAGAGCGACTACGACGACAAAACCGCATGACGCACAGCCGATTTTCAGAAAATTGCCGTGTGACTTCTTTTTCCTGTCGTATGTCTGAATCCCGCTTTCCGGGTTTTCGGTTTTGTTTTCTTCGTTCATGTTCATGGGTATCACCTGCCTTTTGCCTGAACTTAACGGTAAGCATAATTTCACATCTATATTTTAGCACAAATGCGTTGAGCGTGTCAACAGATACTGAAATTGCCAGAAAATATTTGTAAGGATTGCACAAATTAACGTGTGGCGTTTATGTAAAATCACAATAAAATAAGTCTGTTAAAAATGCACTGTTATAAAAGCGAAAGTAGATGTATTTTTGTACAAAAGGGCGAAATGGTTACAAAACGGTAACAAAATGGTTACAAATTGTTGCGGGTTTGTAATCTTTTATGTTATAATGGCGGTGACGGAAAAGATTTGCTGTCTTTCATGACGGAAGGAAAAGCAACCTTAAAGGTGTGGAGCGGGCGTTATGCCCGTTCCTGCTTTTAACGGAAAAAGCGTTGATTTATCACCTGTCGTTCACAACGGCGGGTTATTATATAAATATATTGATTGTTTGGGGCGCATGCCCGTTTGATTTGGTTTATACGGAAAAGGATTGATAATGGGAAAAATGATGATACCCGATTATCGTGACGATATTGAGGAAACTATACTTCCTGACAGCGACAGTGAAAAGGAAGCGCAGGAGGCTGATGTAAAGTCTGCGGTTGCCGATACGTCGGAGAATCGGAATGAAGAAAACAACGAAGAAAAAGACAAAGGCAAAAACGGTATATCGGCTGTTGCCGACAGAATCTTTGATTTTCTGGTTATGGCAGGGCAGTATTTCTGCCATATCATAGCCGATGTATTTTCAAAGCCTGCTGTATATGTGGCTTATGCCGCCGTGTTTATATGGAAGCATACGGCGCTTTTCAGGGACGCAGTAAAGAGGACGTTCTGCGAAATAGGCAGCTTCTTCTTTGCACCCTTGTTAAAGTCAAAGCGTGTGCTTCAGCGCACAAACAGACAGATAAGGACCGCAAAGGAGCAGGGCGACAACAAGAAGGCGGCAAAGCTGTACGGAAGTATAGCGAAGGACGCAGTATTCGGCAAGCAGGGTCTTGCGGTAACGCTGTTCAACTATGCCGCACCGATCATCGCAATAGTATTTCTTATGAGCGTTGTCGGATATGCGACGGGTACAGACTATGCGATAAAGCTGACGGTTGACGGAAAGTTTGTAGGATATGTCGAAAGCGAGCAGGTGTTCAATGACGCAGAGCGTATAATGCAGGAGCGTATCACATATATCGGCAACGAGAAGAAGATAAGCATGGAGCCGGAATATTCGCTCGAAATGCTCGGTGACCAGGAATATCTGACGAAATATCAGCTTGCAAACAAGCTGCTTGAGCTGAGCGATACTCCTATCGAGTATGCATACGGAATGTACATAGGCGGAAAGTTCTATGGCGCACTTGTTGACAATACAGCGGTTGAGGCTGAGCTTGAGAAGATACTTGACGGTTACCGCACAAATGCAAAGGACGAGGACGTTGCCTTTGAGAAGGATATAGAGTATGTTCCCGGTCTTTATCTGTCGGACAGTATTGTGTCGAGTGATGAGATCATCAAGCTGATAAATTCCAAAAAGGAAGAAGCATCCTATTACACTGTGGTTGACGGCGACAGCCATTCGGGAATATGCTCAAAGCTCGGAATAAGCATGGAGGAGCTTGAGGCATTGAATCCCGGCATTATGGATGAGGACTATGTGCTGAGAGCCGGCGAAAAGCTCCTTAAAACGCAGGAGGTGCCTTTCCTGTCGGTAAGTATTTCGAGAACGGAAACATACAACGTTGAAGTTCCGTATGAAACGAAATATGAGGACGATGATACACGCTATGAGGGTGTTGAAACGGTTTACCAGGAGGGCGAGACCGGTACGAACAAAATCACGGCAAAGGTGTATTATGTAAACGGCGAAGAAGTCAAGCGTACCATAAAGAAAACCGAAAGAGTGAAAGAGCCTGTAACGGAGATTATCCTTCAGGGTACACTGCCTCCGCAGTCATCACATTATTCAAACGCTTCTGCCGATACGGGCAAGAAGTATATATGGCCTGTTGACGGCGGCACATTCTGGGAGTGGGGCTGGTGGGACGGCGGTTATGCCGGACACAGAGGCGTTGATATAGGCGCACCTTACGGTACGGATGTATACGCCGGAGCAAGCGGTACTGTAATATTTGCAGGCTGGGACAACGGCGGACTCGGTAATGCCGTGATGATACTTCATCCCGACGGATACACAACGGTATATGCCCACAACAGTGAGATATTCGTCAGTGCAGGTCAGGAGGTAAATCAGGGCGACTGCATAGCCGCAGTAGGCGAAACCGGACTTGCATACGGATGTCACTGCCACTTTGAAGTAAGATACGGTTCGGAAAGACTGAACCCGAGATATTATCTCAGCGGTCTGCCGGATCCCGGATATTATTAATATGAAATTTAACGGATAACAGGAAACAACCGCTGTGCTGAGGCATGGCGGTTGTTGCGTGTCGAAAAAGTATTTTTCGACACGCTGAAGACGTTGAGAAACACACGCAGACAAGGAAACCGCTCCGACAGGCGTACAAAGGTACGTTGAGGGGCGGTTGACGCAGTAAGCAAAAATGCTTTCACCCAGCCGTTTTTACGGCTGGGTGAAATTCTTTTACTTATCCTATTTTAATTTTGTGTCAGATAATTTATCTGCATTTTTGCGGTGCGTGGGTTTATCGACAGTCTGAACCGCTGTGCTGAGGCATGGCGGTTGTGTTTTATTGCGAAACGGTCATAAATTTTCTTCTCGTTTCATAGATTTACTGTAGAGTACCCGAAAGGAAAGGACGTGCAGTATGAACGAAATTATGACAAGGGAAGAATTTTTAAAGGAACGAAATGCGGTATACGAGCCTGACGCTGCGGCAAGCGGGGACGATGTTTGCAAGGGGCAGGATGCGGATACGGCGGTTATGACGGAGGAAAACGAGAAGCTGAGTGCCGACGGTATAACCGTATCGGAAGTAGTGGTGAAGGGCAGGCGCAACAGGCAGTATGCGGGGCTGATACTCTTTATAACGGCGGTTGCCGGGGCTGTTGTCGGGGCGGTGTTTTACGGGAAGGCAACGGTGACCGTGCCTGATGAGATGCTGGAGGGCTTTCTCGAAGGAAGGATACACGGCGGATTTTTCGGGAATGCCGCCGCTTCGTTCATATCGGCGCTTATATGGTGCATTGTGCCGTTTTTAGCAGGGCTTTGCGCAGTGGGACAGCCTGTGGGAGCGCTTATACCGGCATTCAAGGGTATAGGTGTGGGAATGACGTTTGCAGCGCTTGTGAATATATACGGGGCAAACGGGATACCGGCTTTTGCGGTGTTTGTTTTTCCGTCCGCATTTATAGGAACGGTAATCTGCTGTTATCAGTGCCGTCTGTCCGTGTTATGCTCAAACAGTGTGCTGGCTGTGCTTAAAGGCAGGCGTGACGAGGCTCCGCACTATTATAAAATATATCTTGAGCGGTTTGCGGTATGCTGTATCGGGTGCTTTCTGCTGGGAATAGCGGACGCTGTTATAACTTTTTTGTTCCGCCCGATATTCGTTATATGAAACACTTGAAATTTTCGTTTCACGGGTGTATAATGTTAACAGTAAAAATTGCCTTTGGCATGAAAGAAGGATAACATTATGGAAAAAATGGAAGTATTACTGGAAACCTCCGCACGTCACATCCACGTTACGCAGGAGGCACTCGAAACACTGTTCGGCAAGGGTCACGAGCTTACAAAGAAGAAGGATCTTTCTCAGCCCGGTCAGTTCGCTTGCGAGGAAAGAGTTACTATAACAGGCCCCAAGAGATCGCTTGCAAACGTATCTATTTTAGGCCCTGTACGTCCTGCTACACAGGTTGAGCTTTCGGCTACGGACGCACGTTCTATCGGATGTCCTATATTCGTAAGAGAATCAGGCGATATTGCAGGCACACCCGGCTGCAAGATAACAGGTCCTGAGGGCGAGATCGAAATCAGCGAGGGCGTTATCGTTGCAAAGCGTCACATCCACCTTGTTCCCGAAACCGCTGAAAAGTGGGGCGTGAAGAACAAGGACGTTGTAAGCGTAAAGGTTGATTCTGACGGAAGAAAGGCAATTCTCGGTGATGTTGTTATCAGAGTAAGCGAGAATTTTGCAGATGCTATGCACATTGATACAGACGAATCAAACGCTGTAATGGCCGCTCCCGGCATGATGGTCGAAGTAATCAAGTAATACGGCGTTACATATGACGGTTTTATCTCCGTGGCTTTGGGCTGCGGAGATTTTTTTGTGAATTAATGATAGCGTAAAAAAAGGAAAAAATGTTTTCTATAGAAGTTCTGCTGTAACGGAAGGAATTTACACAATAGCTGAACTGATAAAAATCAGAACAAAGAATCAGTAAAAGGAAGCAGCCTCTGCACGCTGTGAGAAACGCAAAAAGTAAATATTCCGGAAAAAGTCAGGTGTAACGCTTGGCTTTTTCTTTTGTTTGTGGTAAAATATAAGTGGTAAGTCTAAACTAACTTATATTGAGGTGACGCAATTGGAGATATTTCTGATACTGATGATACCGCTTATGGGAACAACGCTCGGCTCGCTTATGGTGTTCCTTATGCGTGACAAGGTGAGGGCCCAGACGGAGAAGCTGCTGCTTGGGTTTGCATCGGGAGTAATGATAGCGGCTTCGGTATGGTCGCTTCTGATACCGTCAATGGAACTGTCCGAACAGGGCTACGGGAAAATGAACTGGGTGCCTGCTGTGGTCGGCTTTGCGGCGGGGATACTGTTCCTGCTTGGGATAGACAGCTTTGTGCCGCATCTGCATCTTGACAGCGATAAGCCTGAGGGCGTGCGATCGGGGCTTTCGAAAACTACTATGATGCTGCTTGCGGTGACTATCCATAACGTGCCGGAGGGAATGGCTGTCGGTGCGGCTGTAGCCGGGTCAACCGGTACGGGCGGCGACAGTGTTACTCTTGCAAGCACATTTGCGCTGGCGCTGGGTATTGCAATACAGAACTTCCCCGAAGGAGCGGTGGTTTCAATGCCGCTTAAAAGCGAGGAAATGAAAAAGGGAAAAGCGTTTGTGATGGGAGTGCTGTCGGGCGTTGTCGAGCCGATAGGTGCGGCGGTGATGATACTGCTCGCTTCATTCATCGCTCCGCTTTTGCCGTATATGCTGTCGTTTGCGGCAGGGGCTATGATGTATGTTGTGATAGAAGAGCTTATACCCGAGGCGCAGGGCGGAGAGCATAGCAACATAGGAACGATAGGTGCGGCGGCAGGGTTTGTTGTTATGATGGTGCTTGATTGTACGTTGGTGTGAGAAAATGCCCGTCCGTTGAGGACGGGCATCGCAGATTGTAGAAAAAGTCTGTTTTTTATAAGATAATGCGAATTCTCTATCCCTAACCCCAAACCCCTTCCCCGTGGGAAGGGGTTATTTTGCTGGGGCTACCGCCCCTAGACCCTGTCGGGGGCTACACCCCTGCGACCCCATTTTCAGAAAACACAAAGGTTTATCGACAGCCTGAATGCCCGTCCGTTGAGGGCGGGCATTGGTTATAAACCTTTTATTTTCTTCCTATAATCTTCAGGTAAATTCCCGAGGTTATTTTATAGGCGAAAATGTAGAACAGGGCAAATACGGCAAAGCATATCACGTTTGCAATAAGAAGAAGTGTGCTGTCGGCAAAGCCGAACATTTTAACAGCTTTAAGTATTATCGGAAAAGCGAATGCAAGATGTATGCCCGCAAAGATAAGAGGAGCAAAGAACACGGTCAGCACCTGCGAGTTTATGCTCTTCTTTATTTCCTTTTCCGTCATTCCGACACTTCTCATCGTTGCAAAGCGTTCTCTGTCCTCGTAGCCTTCCGAAACCTGCTTATAGTAGATTATAAGCACTGTGGCAAAGACAAAGACAAGTCCTAAGAATATTCCGAGAAAGAGAAGTCCGCCGTAGGTTGCTATCATCACATCAAGGTTTTCGGTTCTGCTTTCGGCAAAGGTGAAGATATTCTCCATATTCCGTGAGCTTTTTGCCAGAATATCCGTGAGGCTGTCGCACAGGGCTTGCTTGTCGGCGTTGCTTCCGTCAATGTCAAAGCCGAAATAATGCTTTAACCACGATGCGTTTTCGCCGTAAGCCTTACGGTTCAGCAGGAATATATCGTAAAGGGTGTTATTATCGGGGAGAATAACGAAAAATACGCTGTAAACCGTTTCGCCGTAGGAAATATTTTTCGGCATAGGAACTGCCCTTGACTTATATTTCTTGCCGTTTAATATTATTTCGCCGTCGGTGCTGTCGGAGCTTGCCGTCAGTATTTCGCCCTCGGAGAGCGTTTCGTTCCTGCCGCTCGTTTTGTTATAGTCTTCAAGCGTGATGAAGAAAAAATCCTTTATTTCAGATTGGCTTACATCTGCGGAATCTGTCGCAGGGGCTAAGTGGACGGTATTATCGGAAAAATAACCGCCGACTTCAAGATAATCATACGAAAGAGTGTTTACGGGGTTATGATCATTGCTTTTCGCCGTGTCAAGCGCTGTGCCACACAAGTCGGAAATATTGCGTATCGTCTTATCTTCAAAGCTGTTGTAAGTGAGCGTTACCGAGATGTCACGGCTACGGATAAACGTGCTTGTCTGTATCCCCGAAAAAAGACTTATCGTGGACGAAAGCATTACAAGCACCATAGTTGACAGTATGCAGACAGAAGCCAGTCCTGCGCCGTTTCTTTTCATACGGTATGTCATTCCGGAAACGGATACAAAGTGATTCGCTTTGTAGTAATATCTTTTGTTTTTCATAAGAAGTCGGCAAAGTGCGACTGAGCCGCTGACAAAGAGCATATAAGTGCCGATTATTACAAGAAGCACCGCAAGGAAGAAATATCCGACAATTTCAATGCCCGCCTGTGTCGTGACGGCAATGTAATAAGCGATAGCAAGCAGTATCAAGCCGACTAAGGCAAATACGAAATTTGCCCGTGGCGGTTTTTCGCCCTGCTTTTCGCTTTGAAGCAGATTGATTGCGCTTAGTCTGCCTATGCGGACAAAGGCGCTCAGCAGAAGAATTATCGTTATGGCTGTGAATACTGCGGCGGTGATAGCTATTGCACCTGCATCGACAGACAGATTGCCGACAGGTTCAATGCCGAGAAGTCTGAACATACACAGCTCCGCAAGACGTGACAGGAGTATTCCTGCGGCAAGTCCGCAAAGAAGCGATATAATAAGCGTGAAAAGGCTTTCGCAAAGGAGTATGTGTGCTATGTTACGTTTGTTCATTCCGAGGATATTGTATAAGCCGAACTCTTTGCCACGGTTTTTGATAAGCACAAAGTAGCTGTAGAAAAGAAAAATTAATGAGAATATGCCGATTACGATTATTCCGAGCCAAAGACACCACTGTGCGTAAACACCTCTGTTTGTGTTTGCGATGTTTTCGCTCCTTGCAAGGTATGCCGTGATGTACATCATCATCACCATTGCAACTAAGGTTAGGATATACGGCAGATAAAGCCGTTTATTTTTCTTCATGCCGTTCACGGCGAGCTTCGGGTAGAACAGTGTTTTCATCTGCGGTCACCGCCTGCCACAAGCACCGTCAGCGTATCGTTTATCTTTGCATAGAATTCTTCCGTTGCGGAAATGCCTTTATATATCTGGTGGTAAACCTCGCCGTCCTTTATGAAAAGCACCCGTGAGGCACTGCTTGCCGCCTTTACCGAATGTGTTACCATAAGGATAGTCTGACCGTCACGGTTTATTTCACCGAACAGATTGAGAAGCTCCTCCGACGCTTTTGAATCGAGTGCGCCTGTAGGCTCGTCTGCAAGCAGAATATCGGGGTTTGTTATAAGCGCACGGGCGACAGCGGTACGTTGCTTCTGACCGCCCGATATTTCATAAGGGTATCTGTCGAGCAGGTCGCTTATACCGAGTTTTGCGGCAAGAGGGAGAAGCCTTGAGTTCATCTCATCGTAGCTTTTGCCCATAAGCACGAGCGGCAGAAAAATATTGTCACGCACGGAGAATGTATCGAGCAGGTTGAAGTCCTGAAACACAAATCCGAGATGCTCACGTCTGAAAAGTGCAGAGTCGCTGTCTTTTATCTTTGTTATGTCAACTCCCGAGAGCATTACAACACCTGCGGTCGCCTTGTCAAGCGTTGCGAGGATGTTGAGCAGGGTAGTCTTGCCTGAGCCGCTTTCGCCCATAATAGCGATATATTCGCCCTTTGCGGCAGAGAAGCTGACGTTTCGCAGTGCGACATTCGGCTTTGCACCGAGCCGCTGTGTGTAGACCTTTTTAAGTCCCGTTACTTCAAGTAAATTCATATTGTACCTCCTTTAAGCTATGACAATATTATAGCTGAAATAACGGAAGTGTGCCATTTATCCGTCTTACGATAAGAGCGTCCGTCTTACATTTTTGTAATATTGCGATTACTCGTGTCTTATTTTGCTTTCCGTGAGGTCGAGCATAAAGACAGAGCCTTTTCCAAGCTCGGACACGGCGGTAAGAGTAATGCCGAGCATATCGGCAATACAGCGGCAAAGATACAATCCTATACCGCTTGCCTTCATATCATATCTGCCGTTAAGTCCTGTGTATCCGTTGTCGAAAATTCTCGGCAGGTCGGCAGGGTCTATGCCAATTCCCGTGTCGGCAATGCAGAGAATCTTTCTGTCGGTGTCGGGCTTCATATAAATTGATACCGAGCCTTTAGCGGTGTATTTTATCGCATTTGAGAGCAGCTGTTCGATGATGAAGGACAGCCATTTTTCATCGGTGAGAACATCGGTATCAAGCTCCTTGTAATCAAGGCTCAGCTTCTTCCCGATAAACTGTGTGGAGAATTTACGAACCGATTTTTTTACTATATCGTCAAGGCTGTAATGCTTTATCACAAGGTCGTTGCCGGAGCTTTCAAGCCGTACATAGCACAGCGCCATATCGACATACTGCTCAATCTTCATAAGCTCGTCGGACAGCCTGCGGTTGTTTTCGCTGTCTTCCGACTGGAGCATAAGTCGCATTGCGGAGATAGGCGTTTTTATCTGATGAACCCACATAGTGTAATATTCGTTTGTCGCCTGCAGGCTGTTTGCGGATTTTTCCTTAAGGGAAATGCAGTAATCGCTGAGTGTATTTATCAGCCTGCCGTAATCCTTGTCATCTGCCGATACCGCTTTCGGAAGATTGTCGGCACTCACGGTTATCTCGTTTGCAAGACGGGTGAGGATATTGTGCTTTTTGTACGCCTTTATAAAAGTTACCGCACCGATAGCCGTAACAGCGGCAAGCGACAGCAAAAGCGCATACAGCACAGGCTCTGAGGGGAGGTTATAAAGCGACAGCACCACAGTGAAAATTACAGCCGCAATAATAATGCAGACAAGCGTTATTATGCGGCTCCTGATAAAGTCAAGAAAGAATTTCATACTATCATATACCCCATTCCGACCTTGGTTGCGATGTAGTTTTCAAGTCCTATGTTTTCGAGCTTTTTGCGAAGCCTGCTGACATTTACCGTAAGGGTGTTCTCGTCAATAAAGCAATCGGTTTCCCATAATCTCTGCATAAGCGTATCACGGGAAATTATCCTGCCTGCGTTTTCCATAAGAGTGCGGAGTATGCGAAGCTCGTTCTTTGTAAGCTCTGCCTTTTTATCGCCGTTTGTCACGACCGCCGATGAAATATCAAGTATAACACTGCCGTGGGATATAAGGTCGCTGTTGCCCGAAAAGGAGTAGGCACGGCGAAGCACTGCGTTTATCTTTGCGGTCAGCACCGAAAGATCGAACGGCTTTGCTATAAAATCATCTCCGCCCATATTCATAGCCATAACTACATTCATATTGTCGGAGGCTGAGGAGAGGAAGATGACCGGCACTTTTGACAGCTTTCTTATCTCGCCGCACCAGTAGTAGCCGTCATAGAACGGTAGCTTTATATCAAGCAGTACAAGCTGAGGGTCGAAAGCGGCAAACTCCGCAGTGATATTGTGAAAATCCTTTGCACATTCTACTTTATAATCCCAGCCCTCAAGGTGATTTTTCAGCGTTTGGGCTATCGTGGGGTCGTCTTCAATGATGAAAATTCTGTACATAGTCAAATTTCTGCCATTCTTATAATAAGTTCGTTGAATCGCTTGGAAAACACGGGAGGAATGTTATGGGCGGCTTTGTCCCATATCTCGTATCTGCAATTTTTATTCATAGCGGCAAGTCCTTTTACGCTGTCGTGTACTTCTGTCTGTTCCTTACTGCCTGCAAGGGCAATCATCGGGAAGTATGCGTTTTCAAAGCCGTTTATTGTTTCAAGCGTTATTCCGTTGTCAACGGAGCTTCTTACGGTTTCGATACGCACGTTCTGCATCTGTGCAACAAATTCTTTTCTTTGCTCTTTGGGCAGTCCGTTTATAAATCCGATGAAACCGCATAATCGTTTGTTTTTGAATGACGCAAACTGCTTTTCGTTTATAGCCATGACCTTTGAGAGCATAGGCTCTTTCTTGATAAGCCACGGACTTACTATTATCGCAGAAGTGAAATACTGCGGATATTCCGCACACAGCTTAACGCTAAGCTGAGCGCCGAGCGAAAAGCCGACAAGCGTTACCTTTTTGCCGATGTCGGCTATGAAATCCGCAAGCTGTTTTACTGCTGTTTCGGTATCGAAAATCTCATCTGCGGCATCTCCGTAGCCCATGATATGCGGAATAATAAGATGATATTTTTCGGCAAGCGGATATTGCCTGCCGAAGCTGTGGACAAAGTTTGCCCCGTGCAGAAAGACGATCGTCTTATCGTTTTCTTTGCCGTATTCATAATAGTGCATATATTTCCCTCCGTGAGTTTTCTTGTTGTTGTAATTATAGCACGGGTGAGGGTGATAGTCAAACAGCAGAAACATAGAATTTGCTTGAACGTTTGACTTTTTGGAGTAGAGTTGTTATAATAAGTTAACGGCTAACTGTATTTGTTTTACAGCAATATAAGGAAATGAGGCAATTGTATGTGCGATGTTTCAAAATACACAAAGGTATATGAAGATTTTAAAAATCTGCATTCCGATGATTTTTTACAGCTTATAACAGAAGCTGAAACACAGGAAGAAAAGAATTTCTTTGAAACTGTCTGGAACTATTTGCTACAGGAAAAACAGAAAAAGGTTATCGAAAGGAATCTTTTCTGAATAAATTGTTGATTGAATTTTACAATAGAAAGCATAAAAATACAACCTGCGGAATTTTTCCGCAGGTTGTATTTTTATATTTTATCCTATAACCTTCTTCGCAATATCTACCGTTTCCTTAGCGTCCTTTGCGTAGAAGTCTGCGCCTATCTTTTCGGCGTACTCGGGTGTAAGTACCGCACCGCCGACAACCACCTTGCAAGGAAGTCCGTTGTCACGGATTAGCTTTATGGTTTCTTCCATGGATTTCAGCGTAGTGGTCATAAGTGCGCTCAGTCCCACCAGCTTTACCTCGTGCTTTCTTGCGGCATCGACTACCGCCTGATATTCAACGTCCTTGCCGAGATCTATTACGGTGTAGCCGTAGTTTTCAAGCAGTACCTTTACTATGTTCTTGCCTATGTCGTGTACGTCGCCCTTTACCGTTGCAAGCACTATCTTGCCCTTGCTCACCGTTTCGGAATTGTTCTTTGCAAGGTGCGCCTTGATAACATCAAAACAGCTCTGTGCAACGCCTGCCGATAAAATCAGCTGAGGGAGGAATATCTTTCCCTGCTCAAACAACGTACCTGTCTTGTCAAGGGCAGGGATAAGCCGCTCGTTTATTATTACCATCGGGTCGGTGTCGGTAAGCAACTGTTCGGTTATCTTCGCCGCATCCGCCTTAAGTCCGTTGTCGATGGCATATTCAAGCGTTACCTCGGAGGATTTCGGCTTTGCGACTGCCGTTGGGGTGTCACTGCCGTAAGCGGCAATGTATTCTACCGAGTTCACATCTATCGCCTTTAACAGCTTGAATGCTCTTACAGCGCCTGTCATAGACGCTACATTGGGGTTTATAATCGGCAGATCAAGCCCGTTTTCAAGCGCCATTGTAAGAAAAATATGGTTTAAAAGCTCACGGTTTGGCAGACCGAATGATATATTCGATACGCCGAGTACCGTTCTCACTCCGAACTTTTCCTTTACCGCACGCACAGCCTTAAGCGTTTCGTTTACCGCAAGCTGTTCTGCGGACGCTGTAAGCGTAAGGCAGTCTATCGCTATATCCTCTTTCGGAATACCGATTTTCTCGCAACGCTTTATTATTTTTTCGGCAATGGCTACACGCTGTTCGGCTTTAGGCGGTATGCCGTCCTTGTCAAGTGTCAGACCTACTACTGCCGCACCGTATTTCTTTACGAGCGGAAGAACGTTTTTAAGGCTCTCCTCCTCGCCGTTTACCGAGTTTACCATAGGCTTGCCGTTGTATACACGCAGTGCCGCTTCGAGTACCTCCGGAATGGTGCTGTCTATCTGGAGAGGTACGTTCGTAACGCCCTGAATACTCTTGACAGCCTTTATCATCATTGCCTTTTCGTCAATGTCGGGAAGTCCTACGTTAACGTCAAGTATATCTGCTCCTGCGCCGACCTGCTCTATAGCCTGACCTAAGATATAGTCTATATCATCGTTTATAAGTGCCTGCTTGAACAGCTTTTTACCGGTAGGGTTGATACGCTCACCGATTATCCTCGGCTGGCTTACCTCTACAACATTTGTGCCGCTGCATATCGTGCAGACACGTTCTATCTTCTTAGGCTCGTACTTTCTGCCCTTTACCTTATCGGCTGTACGGCGGATAAATTCGGGTGTTGTACCGCAGCAGCCGCCGATTATTCCTGCACCGAGATCAGCTATCTCAACGGCATAGTCGCTGAATTCTTCGGCATCTATAGAATATTCGCCTGTGGCAGGGTCGGGAAGACCTGCGTTCGGCATTACGATAACGGGTATCTTTGACTTTTCACAGAGCGTTTTGATTATAGGCATAAGTTCCTTCGGACCCAGAGAGCAGTTTACACCGACAGCACTTACACCAAGTCCCTCGCACAGCAGTATTTCTGCCTCGGCGGGACAGCCTGTAAAGGTACGTCCGTTTTCCTCAAAGGTCATACTGCATATTATCGGAAGGTCGCAGTTTTCCTTTGCGGCAAGTATAGCGGCTTTAAGCTCGTATAAGTCGGTCATCGTTTCAAACAGAACAACGTCCGCACCTGCCTTATAGCCTGCAACTATCTCCTCCTTGAATATGTCATAAGCCTCCTCAAATTTAAGGCTTCCCGTAGGCTCAAGGAGCTGTCCTATAGGACCTATGTCAAGAGCGCAGAAAACGTCCTTTCTGCTTTCTTTTATCGCTTCTTTACAGTTTATTATTCCTGCGGTGATAATTTCATCTACGCTTTTACCGCTGTGGCTTAGCTTGTAGGAATTTGCGCCGAATGTATTTGCGGAAATTATATCCGCTCCTGCGTCTATATAACTGCGGTGTATTTCTTTGAGCAGATCCTTAGCGGTAAGGTTTAAAAGCTCGGGAGTTTCGCCCGTCTTAAGTCCCTTAGCCTGCAGCTGAGTACCCATAGCACCGTCGAAAATCAGCAGTCCTTTTTGTTCAAGTAATGTTTTAATTTCCACAGTGACCTCCGCTTTTTCTGAATTTGCATCTGTCCTTCATATTACAGCTTTCACAGCCTCTTGTACTTCTGTCAACTTCGCCCTCCGACAGCCCTATAAATGCCGTTACCGATTTTGCAGGCACCATCATATTGCTGTTCATTACGGTAAGACCTATTCTTTTCTGAGCCTGCAGAAGCGTCAGTAAATCAAACTGTATATCAAGGGGCAGATCACCGTAGCCGGGAGAATATCTCCATGTACGGCTGCTCGAGTGTACTTTTTCGAATATCTCTGTTTCAGCCCTGTTGCAGACCTGCTCTATTGCCGCACCTGCAAGGCTGTCAACGATAACTGCGCTTGCCATATCAGAAACCTGCAGATGCCTTAAAAGCACGTCTACTCCTTGTCCGAGCGTGGCGCACATAAGCACTATCCTGTCGCAGTTCTTTAAATGAGCGGCGGCTGAATTGCCTTTAAGTATTATATCGCTGTCCGAAATTCTGACACCATCGTCCGTAAAGCTTATCGGGTATACGGCATAGAGGTATTTCGGGCTTGCGGCTTTCAGCAGCTGTTTCTCGCAGAAATCGAGCATTGCGAGCATCTGCTCGTTATCCGTGCCGTCCTTGCAGCCGAGATAACGCAGAGCCTCGTTTCTGTCTATCGGCTGAAGTATCATAACAGATCCTTAATCCCGTTGTAGATGCGTGATGCGACAGCGGGGTTATTCATAGCGTAAAGGTGTATGCCCTGCACATCGTTTGAAATAAGGTCAACTATCTGGTCGATAGCATAGGCTATTCCTGCACTCCTCAGCGCCTCGGGGTCGTTCTCATACTTCTGCATCATCTTTACGAATTTTGAGGGCAGACTTGCACCGCAGAGCGTTACCATACGCTCAATCTGCTTTTTGTTTGTAACGGGCATAATTCCTGCGGCGATAGGCACGTCTATGCCTGCGGCTCTTGCACGCTTTTCAAAATCGTAATAGCAGGAATTGTCGAAGAAAAGCTGTGAAACAAGGTGAGATGCACCTGCGTCAACCTTTATCTTCAGGTTCTTTATATCTTCCTCGGCGCTTTCTGCGTCAACGTGGGTTTCGGGGTAGCACGCACCTGCAATATCGAAATTTCCCTTTGACGCTATATATGCCGTAAGGTCGCTTGCGTGGGGGAAATCGTTCTTCGGCTCCTCGTCGGGCTTGTTGTCGCCTCTTAAGGCAAGAATGTTCTCTATTCCGTTTGCGGCGAAATCGTCAAGCATAAAATCAACATCGTCACGGGTGCTGTTTATACAGGTAAGGTGCGCCATTGATTCGATACCGTATTTTTCCTTTATATGCGACGCTATCTCGCAGGTGGAGCGGTTTGCACGGTTTCCGCCTGCGCCGTATGTCACGCTGATATATGCGGGATTTATTGCCGCAAGTCCCTTGATGGCGTTATACACCGTTTCGATGGGGAAATTCTTGTTGGGAGGGAAAACCTCCAGCGAGAACACCGTCCTGCCGGGTGTGTATAAGTCTTTAATTTTCATCTTTTTGTTCCTTTATGTCACTCGTTGTCTTTTGCGAATGTTTATCTTACCGTACTGCCGTTGGGTGTATCCTTGTCGAGGAATACTACCTGTACCTTGTCTCCTGCGTCACAGGCAAGAAGCATACCGTTGCTTTCTTCGCCGCAGAGCTTTGCGGGGGCAAGATTTGCAACGAATATAATTTTCTTTCCGATAAGCTCCTCGGGAGTGTAGTATTCGGCAATGCCCGATACTATCTGTCTGCCGCCTCTTGCATCGTCCACCTGTATTTTAAGCAGCTTCTTTGACTTCTTTATTTTTTCGCAGGCTGTAATCTCGCCTGTTCTGAGCTTGACCTTTGCAAAGTCGTCTATAGAGATTATTCCTGCCTTGTCAAGATCCTCGTCCTCCTTGATTACGGTCTTGGGCTTCATAAGGCGTTCAAGTTCTGTAATCTCGCTCTTTATGTCGATTCTGGGGAAAAGAACTCTGCCCTTCTTTACTGTAACGTCTGCACGCAGAACGCCGAATGTGCCGAGCTTATCGAAAGCGGTATCTTCTGCACCTGCGCCTATCTGCTCCCATACCTCAGGCATTGTTGCGGGCATAAAGGGGCTGAGCAGTGCCGAGCAGATACGAATAGTTTCAAGCAGGTTATAGAGTACGGTCGCAAGACGGGCGTTGTTGCTTTCGTCCTTTGCAAGTACCCACGGTGCTGTTTCGTCGATATACTTGTTGGCACGGGAGATTACCTTGAATATTTCCTCAAGTGCCTTTGAGTGCTGAGCCTGCTCGATAAGGGGAGTAACCGTATCGCACAGCGACTGAGCCATACCGATAAGCTGATTGTCAAGCTCGTCGGAAGCTCTGTCTGTGGGCAGTGTTCCGCCGAAATACTTGTCTGCCATTGCTACTGTTCTTGAAACAAGGTTTCCGAGATCGTTTGCAAGGTCTGCGTTTATTCTTGTGAGCATAAGCTCATTTGTGAAGTTGCAGTCACTGCCGTAGGGCATATCACGCAGTATCTGATAACGTACAGCGTCAACGCCGTAACGCTCGCAAAGCACAAACGGGTCAACAACGTTGCCCTTTGATTTGCTCATCTTGTCGCCGTTGAAATTTATCCAGCCGTGACCGTAAAGGTGCTTGGGCAGGGGCAGATCAAGCATCATAAGGATTATAGGCCATACGATAGAGTGGAAACGTACAATTTCCTTAGCGGTCATATGCATATCTGCCGGCCAGTATTTTTCAAAATCGTTGTACTTTTCGTTGCCGTAGCCGAGCGCACTGATATAGTTTGAAAGTGCGTCTACCCATACATAAACAACGTGCTTGCTGTCAAAATCAACGGGTATGCCCCAGGTGAAGCTGGTTCTTGATACGCACAGATCCTCAAGGCCTGGCTTTATGAAGTTGTTTACCATTTCGTTTACACGGCTCTTAGGCTGTAAATAGTCGGTTTCGGTAAGGAACTTTTCAATCTTGTCGGCAAAATCGGAAAGGCGGAGGAAGTATGCCTCCTCGTTTGCTTCTTTTACCTCACGTCCGCAGTCGGGACACTTTCCGTCTACAAGCTGGCTCTCTGTCCAGAAGCTCTCGCACGGTGTGCAGTACTTGCCCTTGTAGGTGCCTTTATAGATGTAGCCCTTTTCGTACAGCTTCCTGAATATTTTCTGTACGGTTTCTATATGATAGTCGTCCGTTGTTCTGATGAAACGGTCATAGCTTATGTGCATTGTTTCCCAAAGACGCTTGAAGTTGGCTACTATCTCGTCAACGTATTCCTTGGGAGTAACGCCCTTTTCGGCGGCTTTAAGCTCTATCTTCTGACCGTGCTCGTCCGTGCCTGTAAGGAACATTACGTCATAGCCCTGCATTCTCTTGAAGCGTGCTATCGTGTCACACGCAACCGTTGTGTAACAGTGACCTATGTGGGGATTACCGGAGGGGTAATATATCGGTGTGGTTAAATAATATGTCTTGTTCATTCTATTTTCTCCTTGTATATGATGTTAGGCTATAAAACCTTTTTGACAAAATTGGGGTTTGGGGCGTAGCCCCAAGGCGGGTCGCAGGGACGCCAGTCCCCGTTTTCTCCCCCTTTCCGAGGGAAAGGGGGTAAGGGGGATAGGGATAATAAATAGTAGTTCGTTTTAAAGACAAAGCTTTCTACAGTTTATATTTTTACATTCGTGCCAAACTGCACATTCGTGCATACACACCGTTCTTTGCGTTTTTAATTTTCAGGATCATAAGAATCAGTCCTTCCGAATGTAATTTATATGTTTATTATGGTACAGGTCATAAGTTCCTGATGCCAATACATAAATTTTAGTATACCACTATTTAGTCGGTTTTGCAATAACGCAAAAATTTTTGATGCAATTTTTACATTTTTTCTAAAAAACCCTTGATTTTTTTCGGTTTTTCTAGTAAAATATATTTGGTGTATTATTTTCGGCCGTTTTATGCCTTTTTCCGAGACTTTTCACAGGCTGATTCAAAGATACAATTATAAGAGTAATTTCCGCATACAAGGCAGTTACAGGGTTATAGCCTTCGGCGGACACAGGAGCAAACCATTTAAGATAAAAGAGGTAAGAAAATGTCAAACAGATTATTTCAGGGCGTAGTTCATCAGATGAGAGATACTATCGGTCGTGTTATCGGTGTTATCGATGAAAACAGTACGATAGTCGCTTGCAGTGAGCTTTCCAGGATAGGAACAAACAGCGACTTCTTTACAATTGAGCTTGGTGACTCACATGATGTGTTCATCCGTGACGGCTATACATATAAGCCCTTCGGCGTTCATGTAAAGCCCGATTATGCGGTATTCATCGAAGGTACGGACGATCAGGCGGCAAAGTATGCGTCTATCCTCGCTATCTCACTGTCAAGCATCAAGCAGTACTATGACGAGAAATATGACAGAAATAACTTTGTGAAGAATATCATCCTTGATAACGTTCTTCCCGGCGATATAACGCTCAAGGCAAGAGAGCTTCACTTCAATGCGGATATAAGCCGTGTTGTATTCCTTATAAGCATCGTTTCCGCAAACGAGGTTTCGGCTTATGATGTAATACAGAACCTGTTCCCCGATAAGAACAAGGACTTCGTGTTCAATATCACAGAAACCGAAATCGTTCTTGTTAAGGAAATCAAGGCAGGCATAGACAACAAGGACCTCGAAAAGCTCGCACGTTCCATCTCGGATACGCTTTCGGGCGAGTTCTTCACAAAGGTAAACGTAGGTATCGGTACTCCCGTTACAGGCATAAAGGATCTTGCCCGTTCCTTCAAGGAAGCACAGATAGCTATTGAGGTAGGTAAGGTGTTCGATACGGACAAGACTATCGTAAGCTACGATAACCTCGGTATCGCCCGTCTTATTTATCACCTTCCCACGACCCTGTGCGAAACATTCCTGAAGGAAGTTTTCAAGAAGGGCTCAATAGAGTCGCTTGACCACGAAACGTTATTCACGATACAGAGATTCTTTGAGAACAACCTCAACGTTTCCGAAACGTCAAGAAAGCTCTTTGTACACAGAAATACACTGGTTTACAGACTGGATAAGATAAAGAAGCTCACAGGTCTTGATTTAAGAGAGTTCGATCACGCTATCATCTTCAAGATCGCTCTTATGGTCAAGAAATACCTTGCCGCAGATCCCGTCAAATTCTAAGGCGGCGGGTCGCCGCTGACTGTTCCGACCTTTTGAAAAGTTACATTTATTCGTAACACAGTGAAACGGTCGGGAATAAACGGCGGTGCAAGGCACAAACCAAGGCGGCAGTGCCGCAGACAATTCCGACCTTTTGAAACGTTGCGTTTATGCGTAACACGGTGAAACGGTCGGGAGCAAACGTTGGCGGAAAGCACTATGCTTAAAGTGCCGCAGACAATTCCGACCTTTTGAAAAGTTACATTTATGCGTAACACAGTGAAACGGTCGGGAAATAAAGTCGAATTTAATAATACCGGACTATTCAGACAGATACTTGATTGTGCTTGTCTGAATATTTGGTGTAAGAGTGTCATTGCAAAGCTGCGGATTATCGGCAATATCGGCCGGATATGAGGAGAGAAAAGTTGAATTACTCCACCATACTTTTGATCGTTGAAAAATAAGTGCTTGAAAAGTATTGTGGGTGCAGAAGGGGATAGCATTGTGATTCCCCCGGTTACGCCATAACCGGACTGCATCGCTGTGTGCCGTTATTGCACGGCAGGTATCAGGAAGGAATGGTAAAATGGTTGAATTAAAGAACGTTGACGTTCATTTCAAGGACGGAGGCGGAGTTGACGCTCTTAACGGCGTCAATCTCAGAATAGAGGACGGCGAATTTGTATTTATAGTCGGTGACAGCGGTGCCGGAAAATCGACATTGCTCAAACTGCTGACAAGAGAGATAGCGCCGACATCGGGCAGGGTATTCGTAAACGGATATAATCTTGCCAAGATAAAGAATAAGAAGATCCCGTATTTCAGACGTTCCATAGGAATGATATTTCAGGATTTCCGTCTGATACCGGATCTGAATGTTTATGACAATGTGGCTTTTGTACTGCGTGTTACAAACAAATCCAAAAAGACGATAAGACATAGGGTGCCTTATGTTCTGAATCTGGTCAAGCTGGCAGACAGGGCAAAATCCTATCCTGAGAAGCTGTCGGGCGGTGAAAAGCAGAGAGTTGCGATAGCCAGAGCCTTTGCGAGTGATCCTAAGCTGATTATAGCAGATGAGCCTACGGCAAACATCGACCCCGCTTTATCCTATGATATAGTAAAGCTGCTCAAGGAAATCAACAAGTGCGGTACTACCGTAATAATGGTTACTCACGAGCATAGCCTTGTCGAATATTTCGGCGGAAGAATCGTCAGCCTGAAAAACGGCGAAGTTATTTTCGACGAATATGTGGAAGGTGAGGCGCAGGATGAATAATTTAAGCTACTTGATAAAGCAGGGCATAAGATCGGTATGGAAGAACCGTTTCATGTCATTTGCCAGCCTCTGCATCATGACTGTCAGCCTTATTTTAGTCGGAATGTCGGCTATAGTGATGCTTGACTGCGGAATAATACTCGACAATGTTTCGGATAAGAACGAGATAAGCGTTTATCTTAGTGATGACGCAGATATAAAGCATATAGGCGAGGTGCTTAAAAGCAACACGCTGACGGAGAAGGTGGATTTCGTTTCCGCCGAAGAAGGACTCAAGAAGATGGTCGAGCAGTACAGCGAGCAGAAGGAGCTGTTTGAGAATCTTCCGTATAATCCCGTTCCTGCGACCTATATGGTAACTATAAACGACCTTGATAAGATAAGCACTGCCGTTCAGCAGTTCAAGGCGATAGACGGCGTTTACAAGGTGAATGCGCCTATGGATTTTGCCGGATTTATCAAGGACCTGAGAACGACGTTTACAATTATCGGAATAGTGCTTATAGTGGCGCTCGGTACGGTAAGTGTTATAATAATTTCGAATACAACAAGGCTCAGCGTTTTCTCAAGACGTAAGGAAATAGCGATAATGAGAATAGTCGGAGCGACAAATTCCTTTATAAAGACCCCGTTTTTTGTGGAGGGATTGTTCATCGGACTTCTTTCGGGACTGCTTTCGTGGTTTGTGACAAAGCTCGTTTATGAGAATCTGTACAATCTGTTTACGCAGAACCTCGGAATGTGGAATGCGCTCGGAATGGGCGACATACTGCAGTTCTCGGAAATCGGCTGGTATGTACTGGCGGCTTGCTGCGGTGCGGGCGCACTGCTCGGAGCTATCGGCACGGTACTCAGCACAGGCAAATACCTTAAGGTATAACGGCGAAAGGATATAGGATGAAGCTGAAAAAAATTCTGCACTCTCTGACCTCATTCGTCACAATATTTGCATTGACATCGGGTATAATCATAACGTATGCTCCGGCAGGTGCGGAGGATCTTACTGTCGATGATATAAAGGACAGAATAGAGCAGATAAAACAGGACAACGCTCAAAGGCGTGATGAAATAGACCGTATCGAAGGCGATATAACCGATAAGCAGGAAAACCTCGACAAAGCCGCCAATCTGCTGAACGAGCAGAAGGAGCTTGTTGACTACTACTACAATCTTGTTTATTACAAAAATCAGGATATAAGCACTCTGCAGGGCAACATAGACACGCTCACAGACGAGATAGCGCAAAAGGACAAGGCTATAGCGAAAGCAGAAGCTGACATTGCCGAGCTTGACAAGGAAAACAAGCAGAACCTTGAAAAGTTTGCGCAGATAGTTAGAACAATGTACACGACCGGCTCTGCGGATATGTTCGGGGTACTGGCAGGCTCTGCCGATTTCTACGACCTTATGATAAGCAGTGAGGTCGTTGGAAAGATAAGCGAGCAGAATCTTCAGTTCATGAACGAGCTTACCGCAGATATGAAGAAGCTGGATTCGGACAAGAAGCTGCTTGAAACCGACAAGAAGGATCTTGAGGGCAAGAAGACCGAGCTTGATACGCAAATGACAAAGCTGCTCAGTGAAAAGGAGGAGCTTGACGGTCTTGTAACGGATGCCGAAAGTGCAAAAAGCACATACGAGTCCGATTACAACAAGTATTCGGCGGCAGTAAGCGAACTTGAGGATCAGAAGAGCAATCTGCAGTATCTGATAAACGTAAGCGAGGCTGATATTGAAGCGTATGAAGAACAGATAAAAGAAATCATAAAGCAGCAGACCAATCCCGACAAGGCATATCAGGAGGGCGAGTGGTACTGGCCTGTTCCGGGACGCTCGTACATATCCTGTAACTTCGGCTGGGATGCTGATTTCGGCAGATGGCATAAAGGCGTTGATATAGGCGATGGCGGTATTTACGGCGACAGCGTTCTTGCCTCAAAGGCGGGCACTGTAATAGTTGCAGAAACAAGCTACATACCCGGCTACAGCTACGGAATGTATGTCGTTGTCGATCACGGCGGCGGATATACCACGACCTACGCACATCTCAGCGATGTGTATGTATATGTCGGTCAGGAGGTAGCGCAGGGCGAATCGCTCGGTGCTGTCGGCAGTACGGGATATTCGACAGGTCCTCATCTCCACTTCGAGATAAGACTTAACGGCGAACCCGAAAATCCGTTCAATTATGTTACTATGGCATAAACGGCATAAAGGAATTACAGACAAACGAACAAGGAAAGGGTGAATCCCGAATGAATAAAAAAGTATCGCTTGGCGTTATGATAAGTCTTATAGCCGTAGCGTGTGCTATTACATTTGTACTGACTATGACGGTATCGCTCAATATGTACAACTCAATGGTAGCGGGTATACAGGAACGGGAAACCATCAACGCAAAGATAAAGGAAATAGATACATTTGTCCGCAGTTCGTCGATATATAAGCCTAACGAAAACACTCTGATAACGGGTATCGCAAACGGCTATATCAGCGGAACGAGCGACAAATACGCAAAATATTACACGGCAGATGAGTATTACAAGCTGCAGAAGCTACAAAGCGGCGTGATTATCGGAACGGGAATCGAAACCGTTGTAAATGGAGATTATCTTGAGGTCACGAACGTTTATGAAGGCTCATCGGCTGAGGTCGAAGAAATAACCAAGGGCTGTACTATAACGGCGGTCGGCGGAAAGAGCATACTTGAGATAGGTGCCGAGCAGGCACAGGCTCAGCTTGATGGCGAGGAGGGCACAAAGCTCTCGGTTACTTACAGCACCCCCGATGGTGTTGAAAAGACGGTAACTCTTGTAAGACAGAGCATAAAGCTGACATCGGTAAAGGGTACGCTTATAGACGGTTATGCCTATATCAAGATATACACCTTCAACGAAACCACAGACGAACGTTTCATACAGCTTATAGACGAGTATGAGGCACAGTCGGTTCTCGGATATGTATTCGATGTGAGAGATGTGTCCGACGGTATCACAGAACCTGTGAGGGCAATGCTGAACCGTGTGCTTCCGAAGGCACAGATAGCAATTCAGGTCGACGCAAACGGCAGGGATACGAGCTTTATAGAAACAGACGGAAATCAGTTTGTAAGTAAACCCGTAACGGTGCTTACAAACGGAAACACCGCCTGCCTTGCAGAGATATTTGCAATAGGTCTGCGTGACTTCGCAAAGGCGTCTGTAGTCGGATCGTCAACAGCGGGAAAGTCACAGCTTCAGACAACGCAGAGCTTCAAGGACGGAAGTGCGGTTTCGATTTCTACCGCAAATATAGTGCCTGTCGAATCCGATGATTTTGAAGATACAGGAATAAAACCCGACTACACGGTCGATATTACCGCACAGCAGGCAGAACAGATAAGGTTTGCAGACAAGAAAAGCGACGTGCAGCTTCAGAAGGCGCTTGAGATAGTAGCTACAGAATAATGATATTAATGGCGGAAAACTCCGCCCGCATCATATAAAAATAATTATGGAGGTCATTTACAATGGCAACACAGACAACTTTAACATCGCAAGGTCTTAAGGATCTCGAAGAAAGACTAGAACACTTAAAATCGGTCACAAGAAAAGAAATAGCTGAAAAAATCAAGGTAGCTCTTTCATTCGGTGACTTATCCGAGAACTCAGAGTACGATGAAGCTAAAAACGAACAGGGTATCGTTGAGGCTGAGATTGCAGAGATTGAAGCTACTCTCAAAAATGCAAAGGTAGTTGACGAGGACGAGCTTTCTACAGAGCACGTTAACATCGGTAACACGGTAGTTATCGAGGACGAGAGCGGAAAGAAAATCAAGTTCTTCTTAGTAGGTTCAAAGGAAGTTGATATGAAGGCTATGAAGATTTCCGACGAGTCACCTATCGGCAAGGCGTGCATTGGTAAAAAACTCGGCGAGGAAGTATCGGTTGAAGCTCCCGCAGGAGTAAAGAAGTACAAGATAGTAGAAATAGACAAGTAAACTGAGAGGAAACAAAAAATAATGGAAAACAACAACGCAGAGCAGGTTGAGCTTACCGAAGAAGAACTTCTGGCACAGCTTGACGAACAGCACCGCATAAGAATAGAAAAGCTGAACGAATTAAAGGCAAACGGCAAGAATCCTTATGAAATCACAAAGTTTGATTTCACTCACAAGGCTCAGCAGATAAGAGATAACTTTGAGGAGCTTGAAGAAAAGGATGTAATGATTGCCGGCCGTATCACAAGCTGGCGTGATATGGGTAAGGCCAACTTTATTGATATCCGTGACGACAGCGGAAGAATGCAGGTTTATGTCCGCATTGACGATATAGGCGAGGATAACTTCAAGGAATTCAAGAAGTGGGATCTCGGTGATATTGTAGGCGTGAGCGGTTTTGTATTCAAGACAAGACGAGGAGAGATAAGCGTACACGCTAAGTCGATAAAGCTCCTTTCAAAGTCGCTCCTGCCCCTGCCTGAAAAGTGGCACGGACTGAAGGATAAGGAAGAGCGTTACAGAAAGCGTTATCTTGACCTTATCGCAAACCCCGAAATTAAGGATACCTTCGTCAAGCGTTCAATGATACTGCGTGAGATACGCAGCTTCCTTGACAGCAAGGGTTATCTTGAGGTTGACACACCCGTACTGCATACGCTTGAGATCGGTGCGGCTGCAAGACCTTTCGTAACACACCACAACGCTCTTGACATTGATATGTATCTGCGTATCGAAACGGAGCTTTACTTAAAGCGTCTTATAGTAGGCGGATTTGACAGGGTATATGAAGTAGGCCGTATCTTCAGAAACGAGGGTATGGATGCAACTCACAACCCCGAATTTACATCAATAGAAATGTATCAGGCATACACAGACTACTACGGTATGATGGATTTAATAGAAGAAATGTACCGTACAGTAGCACTCAAGGTATGCGGCACGGATACAGTTCCTTATCAGGGTAATGAAATCGAAATCGGCAAGCCCTGGAAGCGTATGACTATGAAGGAAGCCGTAAAGGAATACACGGGTCTTGACTATGACAGCTGGACAAGCGATGCCGACGCAGTAGCTCAGGCTAAGACAAAGCACGCAGAGATTGCCGACACAGCCACAAAGGGCGAAGTGCTTATCGAACTGTTCGAGGAATTTGTAGAGGAAAAGCTGATTCAGCCTACTATCATCTATGATTATCCTGTAGAAAATTCGCCTCTTGCAAAGAGAAAGCCCACCGACCCCGCATTCACAGAGCGTTTTGAATACTTCATAAATGCGTGCGAATTCGGCAACGCATTCTCAGAGCTTAACGACCCCATCGACCAGCGTGAGCGTTTCACAAAGCAAGTTATGGAGAAGAGAAAGCAGGGCGCAAACGCTCAGATAGACGAGGACTTCTTAACAGCCCTCGAATACGGATTACCCCCAACGGGCGGTCTTGGTATGGGCCTTGACAGATTTGTAATGCTGCTTACAGACAGTGCAAGCATAAGAGATGTACTGCTGTTCCCCACGATGAAGCCCCTCTCGGACTAAAAACCCACAAAAATCAGGTTTTGACAGCGTTTGCGGCGTTTTGTTAATCCAAAAATGAAACACGTCAGAGGGTTTACGACAAATTTACGACAAATGACTTTTTGAGCATCACTCGTCTTTTACGACAAATGCGTGTCGTAAATCACGAGAATCGTAAATTGTTAATCCAGTGGCTTCATTGTAACGGCCGCATTGTAAATTGAACAAAAAAGCCTTGTAAACTCGGCATTTAACGATATTTACGACAGAAGCTCGGGCTGTATAGTTCGGGGTTCTTTTTGGCATATTTGAAGCCGGCAACGTTTATGGATATACTGTAATCGAATGAAGGGACTACAAACGTTGATGAAGTCATCTTAAAGCTGATGAAAGCAAAGAAAAAGGCTTTCATAAAATGAAGATGCTTTACTCACATGGAGGATAGGGCAACGCTGAGGAGCGACCCGAGCGCCCTGTGAGGTTTGCAAGTGATGAGGCGGTGTCCGGATAAACGGCAACGCCTTTTTCATCGTATCCGCCCAACAATCCCCCGTCCCAAACAAAACACCCTCTGTCACCTGACCGGTAAAAGAGGGTAATGCTCCCTCTTGATTTTGCAAAAAACAAGCCCAAAGATAAAAGAAAAACAGCACAAAGAGCGCTTGAACCGGTCGGAATAAAAGAGCAGGCAGACAAGCACTGTAACAAGCTGTCGGGCGGACAAAAACAGCGTGCGGCTATTGCCCGTGCTATAGTTAACGATCCGTCTGTAATACTTGCGGACGAGCCTACGGGCGCACTTGACAGCAAAACCACCGAAGAGATAATGTCCGTTTTTGAAAAGCTGAACGAATCGGGCAAGACGATAATCATAGTAATCCACGACAAAGATATCGCCGCAAAATGCAGGAGGGTTATCGAGATAGCAGACGGCAGGATAGTCAGCGACAGTAAGAGTAAATAGCAGTGAAGTAAGCTATTTTATCGGTAGAAGAAACAGAACTTAACAACTATAGGTTGTAATATAGACTTGTTTCAAACAGTTAGGTTGTTACAAATTAAAATGTATCCGGAATAAAACATTCGGGAAATTACTCCGGCAGAGGAAATTTATATTATCTCTGCCGGAGATATTAAGTCAGGGGGAAGCAACAATCATTGTCATCATACCACCGGGGAGTTATATAATTCAAAGCAAAATATGTTATAAAGCGATGGACTATTTTTGACAATCGTGATATAATTTTACTGTAATATTTGATTTATCTGTTATAACTTTTATTTTCACGGAGGAATTGCTTTGCTTTCGATATATCTCTCAATGGTCGAGACCGAGGAAGAAAAAGACTTGGTGACCGAGCTGTACAATACATATAAACAGATTCTGTTTAATGTAAGTATGTCTATACTGCATAATACAGCGGATGCGGAAGACGCTGTGCAGGAAACTTTTGTACGAATAATCAGCAATCTATCTAAAATTGACTGTGCAAATGAAAAACGCTCCAAAGCGTATATTTTTGTTGTTACCCGCAATATTTGTTATGATATTCTCAGAAAAAAACATAAGGTAGTTTTTCTTGACGATGATAGAGAACTGGTAGATACTAATGCCGTTGAAAATACAGAAATTCTTACTGATGTTCTGACTGTGCAAAATAATATAAAAATGCTGTCACCTTTGCTGAAAAATGTGTCAACCTTGTATTTTGCGGAGGAATTTACAGTAGAACAAATATCAGGAATGCTCGATATAAGCGCAGAATCTGTTTATAAAGCAATTTCAAGAGCAAGAAATATTCTATTACAAAAACAAGGAGATATGAAAAATGACTAACGATGATGCTATAAAAATTGCTCTGAAAAATGAACTTATTTCAGATATCGAAGCTTATCAAACTCTCCCTAAGTATAAGATTTCACTTAAATTTGACAAAAAAATGAAGCATCTGCTTAAGAATTATGAAAATCGTGAATCAACAAAGACCGGATATAAACGCATACCGCTAAAAAAACGCCTGCTTATTGCAGCTGTGATCATTCTTTCTGTGGCTATTATTACAGGCGGTACTTTGTATATCACCATGCGTTGGGCTGACTTCACGGTCAAGGAATATGACATTTTTGCGATGCTTTCTATCTCAAATGCCGAATCTTATCCTTTGAGTCTTGAAGAGCGATATGAATTCACATATAATGTTACAGGTTATGAAAAAGAAGTTATTGATGATGACGGCATTCGATTTTCAGTGAAATATTCAGATGCAAAAAATAAAAAGTGTATTTCATATTCACAGTCCATAAAGGATTTTTATACAACTGTCAGACTTAATATCGAAAATGCCATTACCTTACCAAAAGAAGTGATAATTAACGGAACAACCGCTATATATTATGAGACGTATTACGGAGAAAAGGGAGTAATATGGGATATCGGTGATTACATAATTGAGCTTGCTGCAACCGGATTTAGTGAAGATGAACTAATTTCAATGACAGAATTTGTGGAAAAGGTAGAATAATCAGTTTTATTAAAAAATAATGTCCATTTTTGTGAGTTTCCTACGTTATATATATAGAGCGTAAAAGCTCTTAATATATAGAAAAGGAGGAAAACGCATGAAAAAAATTGTATCAATTTTACTCATCTTCTCTGTTATTATCGCACTTTGTTTGAATGTATCAGCAGCATCTGTATATGATGTTGGTTCATTTACCAAAACAAGTTATCTTTCAATTACTAACGGTCAAGCGACCTGCAAAAGTAGTTACAGCGAAAGTAACGGTAATACTGCAAGTGTAAAAATCACGCAGTCTCTTGAAAAACATTCTTTTTTATGGTTCTGGGATACAGTCGGCGGAGAATGGACTACAAATTCTAAAAAAAGTTCAGTTTCGTTTACGAACTATAAAAGCGGTCTTGCAAGCGGTACATATCGTGTAAAATCGGTTTTCACAGTCACGACAACAAGCGGACAGACTGAAACGGTTACCGTCTACAGTGCAGAGAAGACAATCAGCTGAAAAAACAAGATTTTGACAGCATAAGGCTGTCACGGAAAGCTCATTTTGAGCGGAAAGAAAATTTATTATGAAAAAAATAGTTAAAGTAACAGTTGCCATTTTTATGTTAATCGCATTAACGGTTAATGCTTATGCTGCATCAACAATTACTAAGGACGGTTACTGCGGTAAAGTTGATTCTACAATATACGCAACATCCCAATATTCAAGGACTTTTAAAACAAGAACAACAACTCTTAAAGCTATTGATATTGACAATATAAATACCGGTATAGCACTGGCTGAAACATCAAGTGGCATAACCCTTGAAGATTGGCTGATTAAAGGTTATAGTACAAGAGAAGTTATTGCTGAATCCCATCTTTCGTATTCATCTCCTATAAACGCTGTTACGGTTTATGGCTCGCATAGTGCATATCATAATAACGTATGTGAATTCTATCAGTTCACAAATAGACAGTTTAACTGGTAAATATAACAAAGCGGAGCAACAGTAGTCCAAGTAGCACCGTTGAGCAAGCTTGGCGGTGCTACTATATTTTTCGGAGGTAATCATGAAAACTAAATTCCAAAAAGTACTTGCCATTTCACTTATCGCAATAATGCTTTGTTCCTGTGCAACAAAAGAAAAAGATAATTTTGACAGTGCTTCAAACCCATTTGATGCAAGCGCACAGGAGAATATGCCGCCGGATTCCGATAATGCAAAAGAGCTTTATGAAAGGTATCAGACAGGCGGTGCAAGTGTGGATTTTTCCAAAATGGACGGCAAAGATACTTTAGAATATAACGGCAGTCCGATTGAAATAACCTTTTCATTTGATACAAGCGAAAATGAGTATGATATGACTGAGGGATTTGTGGCGTTTATTTGCGGCGTGCCGCAGATGATTTCGGCTGACGGCGGAGAAACTTCCGAAATGGCTAAGGTTACATACGAAAAGAAAACAACCACCGAAACCACATTAACCGTCAATCCGAGAATCACCGAGGATTTGAAGGGACAGGACGAGCTTACGCTTATGATAGCAAGTTTGCACAGCGTTGATTATGTGCCTCAGGGAAAATATGCCGGATATGGATTTAACAACATTCATTCAAGCAGTCCTCTTTGCTATTATAAGCTGAAGATAAATGCTCAGCCTGAGATTATAAACCTTGACGGCAAGATCGAATTTGAGAATGTAAATGCTTCCGATAAGTCACTTGAAAACTATAATCTTAAAAATGCAGGGGAAATCGGTGACGACTGCATGATGAAAATGTACAGTGTAGAAAACCAATCTCCGCGCCTTGTCCTTGACGGCAGTAAGCAGAGCTTAGATCTGGTTTTTAACGGTATGAACGCCGACAGGTTCTATGTATATTTGTATGTAAATATGCAGCGTGTAAAATTTGACGGTTCGGATTATGCGGTTGTTAATTCAAAATCGGGTTTTGTTCCGAAATTAACCGTGACACTTGATAATCTCAGTTCAAGAGATGTGATATATGCAATAGCTGTTTCGCCTGATTCTGAAAGTAAATTTCCGGCATACACAAAGACTATGAGCAGTTTGTGTTTTGCTCCGGATGATGAGATCCTTTCAGCAGGAAGCAACAGTGCAGGTGAGCAGACCGAAACAGTGACTACCGATATATCAAAACCTGGCGACGCTCCCGATAATACCTCAACAGCGGTTTCGGACAACCCGATTTATAAATTTAAGCCCCTCGGATATCTGGACGATGACCAAAACCTTCTGCTTATGTATATTGATAATGACTTTAAAGTTTACGGCGAAGACAACGGTACATATTTTACTGTTTATGATGTAACGGCAAAAGAATTTATAAGCGGAAAATTTTTGCCTTATCAGCAGACTTTCACTGTTACTTACGGACAGGGCTGTTTTACGGTAATTGAAGGTAAAGCGTCTGAAGACAATCGCAGCCTTGCCGAGTGTATGGCAGTTACTTATAATGAAAAATTCGAAGAAATTCAGCGGGCGCATAATATGCCGATGTATTCAGGCGGTAATCAGTCTATATACAGTGCTTATTACTGCAAGGATATCGACAAATATCTCTGTGCTTATAAAGAAGAAATCAGCTCTTCTGAATATCTGACGGTACTGCTTAATACAGACGGCTCGGTTTACAAAGTGATTAACACAGACAGCGAAACAAGCGTATACAGCTTTTCTGTTGACGATGATAAAATCATATTGGGACGAAGATATGACGACTACCGCACAAAGATTCAGGTTATGGATTTTGACGGAAATATAATCGATGAAAAAACTATGTCAGCGGAATATGCAAATCTTGATGTAAACCGTTTCGGAAAATATATCGCTTTTCTTTCGTTAAAAAGATACGGTGAAGATGAAAATCCGGGTTCGGACAGCTTTGCGGTTCTTTATGATACAGAAACTGACAAACTTATGGAATTTACGCCTGAAACCGCTGACGAGGCAGGATGTATGGGTATTTCGCCTGACGGCAAAATTGCGGTAACTATGGATTATGAGGAAGTTGATGACGATGGTATTGTAACAGGTCAGAAACAAACTCTGAGATATTATGATATCGAAAGCGGTAAAGTAATCAAAACCGTAAACGCCGATGACAAGCCGGCTTTGAATAATTTTGTAGTATATGATGATGGCGTTATTCAGACGGTACCGGGCTACAATAAGGAAAAGAATGAAAGAACGGAAACAGTTGTATTCTTTGACCGATTTGACGATTAAGGTGGAAAAATGAAACTTGAAATCAATCAACTCACAAAATCCTACTCAAAAGGCAAAAAAGCCCTCGATAGCTTCACCCTCACCCTTGAAAAAGGCGTGTACGGCATCTTAGGTCCCAACGGTGCGGGCAAATCCACGTTGATAAACTGCGTAACCGGCATAATAAAGCCCGACAGCGGCAGTATTGCTTTTACCGATGGTGACAGTCACGACTATATGTCGCACCTCGGCTTTTTACCGCAGAATCAGGACTTTTATCCTAATTTTACGGCAAGAGAGCTTATCCTCTACTCTATGGCACTGAAAAATGTAAAGGTCGATAATCCAAAAGCCTATGCCGACGGGATTTTAAAGCGTGTAAATCTGTATGACGACCGCAACAAAAAGGTCGGCGCACATTCGGGCGGCATGAAGCAAAGGCTCGGCATAGCGCAGGCGCTTGTAGGCGAGCCAAAGGTCGTTATATTTGACGAGCCGACAGCAGGACTTGACCCCAAGGAGCGTATACGCTTCAGAAATGTAATCTCATCGCTTGCGAATGATAAGATAGTAATTTTAGCAACTCATATCGTTACCGATATTGCTTTTATTGCCAAGAATGTTGTACTTATCGATGGCGGAAAGATGATAAGCTGCGCCTCGCAAAGTGAGCTTTGCAATGAAATTTACGGCAAGGTATGGGAGGTACTCACCGACTACGAAACGGGTATGGAGCTTATGCGGACAAAGCGCGTCAGCAATGTTATAAGCGAGGACGACAGGTTCAATGTCCGTGTTGTAAGCGACGAAAAGCCGCACCCCGACGCCGTCAATGTTCAGCCTGCACTTGAAGATGTGTGCATTTACCACTTCGGAGAGATAGGTGAATGATATGCTGAAATACGAGCTTAAAAAGTACATACTGAAGCCGTCTGTAATAATCTGCCTTGCTGTTTTATTACTTGTAAACCTTGTCAAAGTGCTGGAGATTTATTGTCAGGGTTCGGGCAGACAAATTCTGTTTTCGGGAAAAGGCAGGATAGAAATAAGTAAAGATGTTCTTTATGAAAAATACGGCGGCGAGATAACACAGGAAAAAATCGAAAGCCTTAAAGCAGAACTGGCTGTTGCCGAACAAAAGCTCGAAGAATACGGTATCATAGAAGAACCGATCGAAAATACATACACGGGTTATCCGTACGGAGATGTCAACTTAATCAAAGATATTATTTCTTCATACGAATACGCATTGCTTTACACTAATACATCAAATGAGCTGTCAGACAGAGCGGCGGAAAAAGCCGCATTTTATGAAGGCAGAAACGAATACGATAAAAGAGAAAGCGAGCTGTACGAATATTGCTTTAAAGGCAGAGCCGCCGACAGCTATATAAATTCCGATGCATACACCAATATTTTCGATTATAAATTCTCAACCGTAATTTCAATGCTTCTGATAGTTCTTGCTGTATCTCCGATTGTTTCAAAGGAGTATGTTTTCGGATATCATAATCTAATAATATCATCGGGAAAACGAAAAAAGGTAATGCACGCAAAGCTGTTCACAGCTGCACTATTTACTGTTGTAATGTCGTTTGTCGTGTTTTTGTCCGATGTTTTCTATTGGAATCAGCTGTATGGTTTAAGCGGCTTCGGAGAGCCGATTTACACTTTGCAGGAATATGCGCTTTGTCCGCTTGATTTAAACCTGTTCGGAGCATTGGCGGTAACATATCTACTGAGACTTGCCATTCTGATGATGTTTACTTTTCTGACAACAGCTATATCCTCATTTTTCAAAAATGATATTTTGTCAATGACGGCAAGCATAGCGGCAGGGTTTATTCTGGTGATAGGCTCAGAGCATTTGCCCGGAGTTTTTAATCCTGTATCAATAATCGGTACAGACAGCATTTTTTCAGAATTTAGCGCGGTGAACATTATGGGCTTCCCAGTTTTCGCGTTTCTTGTTACATTAGCAGAAGTGATAATCCTTACAGTTATATTTGCCTTTATAACAGCGAAAAGAGGTCTGAAATGCTGTTAAAATTTGAATTTAAAAAAATATATTTCAAACAGTTTGCATTTTTCATCGCAATCGCCGTGATAGTAATAAAAGCTATATCATCTGTCGGGCTTTACGAACCCGACTATAGCAGTTTATCCGTACAACAGCAGAATTACTATCTTGAATGTATGGATAAATTCGGCGGAAAGCTGAACGATGAAAAAGAAGCCGCAATAATTTCATTACATAATGAAGCGGAAACAGCAAAAACAATGCAGGATAGAATAATCGAGAAAAATGCAAGCGGTGAATACGAAACGGTAGAAGCGTATTTTGCCGAGCTTGGCAAAGTGCCAGAAATAATTACAAAATATGATGCCGTTCAGCTATTATTCAGAAATTATTCAAGAGTCAGCACCGATAAAGAACACCTTGTTATGCTTCCTTCGGACGCAAAGGGCATGACCTGTGGCATTGAATACATCCTAATAATATTTATCTGTTACATTTCCGCTGTTATGTGCTATTATGAAAGAAAGTACAAAGCCGTTTGCATCTCATCAACAAATGCGGTAAAAGGCTCTTTTTGCAGACTTTTAGCTTTGTTTTCGGTTATAGTATTATGCTGGATTTGTTTTGCGGTTATTGAACTGTTCTCTATAATTACTGTAATCGGCACCGAAAACCTCTTTGTCGGGGTGGTATCGCTTCAGGCGTTTGCTAATACGCCATTTAAGGAATCCGGCATTTTAGCTGTATTTATTATGATTCAGCTGACAAAGCTATGCGGATATCTGCTTATATCTGCTCTCTGCATTTTACTCAGCACTTTAACAAAGAATCTTCCGTTATCTGTTTTCGTGCCTTTGGTTATAACTTGTGTGTGGGTATATCTGTTTACTCCCGAAAGCGTAACATTTTATTCTCCGTTTTCGCTTGTTCTCGGTTCTCCTTACTTTACGGGAGATTGCTATTTTATTGATACACACGGTTCGTTGTTGCTTATGTATACAGCACCGGACACTTGGTTGTTATGGCTGCTTATTTTTATTTCTCTGATTATTGTTCTTGTTTCGTTGATTATTTTTATAAAAAGCAATAAATGTAACATCAGGAAGAATCATTTTGCGCTGCCTGCCTTGCTGTTGTCTGTTGCATTCTTATCAAGCGGATGTTCCTCACATAATATCAGCGATGAAGCGGCAAACGGAGCAGTAATAGCAAGCAATAGCACAAATATCTATGTGCCGTATATTATAACAGATGACGATTATCAGGTTGTCGGAAGAAAAATAACCGTATACAATCAGAATCTTGATTTGATCGAGGATAGTATTATTCATGACATAACGCAAGGGAAAATTACAAGACAAATTCTTTACAGCGACGGATATTTATATTTTTATACCAATGATACGATAACCGACAGCAATGATATATACAAAATCAACCTTTCGGATTATCACGAGGAATGTGTCTTTGCTGAGCCGGATACAAATGAGATAAATATGTATCTTGATATTGTAAAGATCTACGGAAGTAAGAATCCGGATGATTATGATATACGAGGAATGAGCAAATACGGAGATGAGCTTTATATTCTGACAAACAGCAACAAGATTTTTGCTGTTAATGTTATTACAGGCATAAGAAGGCTCGTTCTTGAAGAACAATATATTCACTGTTTTTGTATGAGTAACAACGGGGCAATATTTTATATAAACGCAGACGGAAATCCGGTATGTTTTGATAATGAAAAAAAGATTGTCAGTGACCGGGTATTCAATAATGTATGCGCTGACGGAGAGTATGTCTACTGCACAAATAAAAAAGTAACATACAGATATAAAGTCAGTGATTTTTCTGAAGAAAAGTATGCAGATGTAGGCGAAATATATCAGGTTGAGAACGGAAAAGCGCTTTCATCAAACGGCATATACATTTCTGAGTATGGCAAGCAGACCAAAATATCGGAAGAAGGTAATCTGTTTTTGCTGGACGGGAAGATAGTCAGACAAAACGGTGAGCTATTGTCATTCGTTGAGGTGCAGTTATTCTGATAAAGTCGGGAGAAAACAGGCTGAACAGCAAAAGGCATGGAGTAAAGTATATACCGGCGGCAGCTGTATTGATGCTGACTATGCTGTTTTGCACCGCCTTCGGAAGTACACAACAGACAGAATGTGTTGATGCGCTGTCAAACACCGAGAACAGCCAATATGCCTTTAAGTTGAGGTATGAGGAGAAATATCAGTTAATGTTAAGATTATTCCTCGGGTGTTTAGTTTTAATAATTTCTTTCTGCTTTGCAGAAGTAACATGGGTGTATATCTGCGTTGTAGTTATAGAACTATGCCCTAGTAATTTTTGAATATATCTGATATCAACATCCTGTTCCAACAAGAGCGTTGCAAAAGAGTGCCTGAACATATGCGGGGTTATATGCATAGATATACCGCACGTTTGACAATAAGAATTAATCATACAGCGGACGGATTGCTCTGTCAGCCTTTTGCCATATTTGTTTACAAAAAAATATCCGCAGTCCGAGATTTTTTCCTCATGGATAAAGTAGTAATCGGAAAGAATAGTGAGTACTGATGTGTTTTCAATAGGTATTATACGTTCTTTTGAGCCTTTTCCGTAAAGCTTAACCGATTTGCCTATAAAATCAACATCTTGAGAGTGTAAATTGCAGATTTCAGCCACTCTCGCTCCTGTTGCAAACAGCAATTCGAGAACCGCGGCATTGCGTATTGCGCTGTTTTTCTTATAGTCGGTGTTTGATTTTTCTATTTGCGTATATGCAAAACAGAGAATCTCGCCAATCGTATCCAAAGGAATGGTTTTTGGCAGTATAACAGGTTCTTTGATTGATGTTTCAATTTTATCAAACGGATTGCAATCGATAATATCCCGAATAAGCAGATAGTGAGTAAACGCTTTGAGCGTTGCCAGCTTTCGTTTAACTGTTTTGGGTTTATAAGATTTATTCAAGTGCTCTATGTAGTTCCATAAGCTCTGCTTTGAAAGCTCCGATGTAAAGCATCGAAACTGTATCAAATCAATACAGTAAGCACTAATTGTCTTATCACTTAGCTTCTTGTGGTAACGGCAATAATTTATAAATCCGTCGATATGAGTTTTAAATTCAATCATCTTGACCTCCGAGTATAACTGCAAAATTTGGGGCGGAGCCCAGTAATATTTTTTACAGAATAAATTATATAAAGAGCTCAAAGAAAATTCAAGATGCTCCGGCTGCATTTGGGATAGCCTTTTAAATATAAGTGTTAATCAGTTTTCAAGTTTGAAATCAACCTTTTGAGAGTCTTTCATTAACGGAGGGGATAAGGATGTAAAGCTAACATAAAAATTGGTTTTTGATAGCACGATTGAGTTCGTGTGTAGAAAGGGATACGCTTATAAAGCGGAAAAACAGATGATAACATTAAATTATCTTATGTACAAAGGAGAATAAAGATGCCTAAAATATCAATTATCTCAGATTTCAGAGAATCGTTTCCAACGAAAGATACGAACGGAAAGACTATTTTTAACGATCATCCGAGAAAGCAAAGTATAGAAGCGGTCTGCGATTCGTTAAAAAATAAAGGATACGATTGCAGCATTTTTGGCGGAGTACCTGAACTTACTGCTGCATTTGCCAACAATGAACCAATAGACAAAAATGCGATATATGTTAATATGTCTGATGGCATGACACAACCATACAGCAGAGTACAGATACCTATTCTTTGTGACATGCTCGGGATAAAATACAGCGGCTCGGGACCATTTGAAGTTGCATTAATGACGAATAAGCATTACACTAAGCTGGCAGTTCAAGAAAAAGGAATATTATGTCCACAAGGCATGCTGATAACCGAAAATTATAATCATAATAAAATCAACGGAATGAACTTCCCTGTAATGATCAAGCCCAACACAGAAGGCTCGTCAGTTGGAATAACCCAGCAAAATGTTTGCTTTTCAGCTGAAGAAGCCTGCGAGTGCTTGGATAAATTACTCAAGGACTTTTCAGAATTGGTTGTTGAAGAATACATAAAAGGCGCTGACGCGACTTGTTTTCTCTTAGGAAATCAAGACAAGTATGTTGTCGATGAGGTTTTATTGGTCAAGCATCATGAAAAGCTATTTTTTGATAAAGAGGTCATAGAAATGGCTGACCATGCTGAAAAGCGTACTCAATATATAATGGCAAAAGACGCTCTTTCAGAGTCAGTCATTGAGGAAATAAAAGGAATATCAAAAAATGCTGCAAGAACACTCCATGTACGTGATATTGTGCGTTTTGACTATCGCGTCACCGCTGAAAATTGTATCTTCTTTTTAGAAGCAAATACAGTTCCAAGAGTTAGCGATACATCAGAATTAGGGTTCATATGCAATTATTACAAATGGAATTATTCTGATATATTGGCTCAATACATCGACAGCATTATTGCACGCATTAATCGTGACTGAAAGTTACAAGCCATGGTTCGTATTTCCCATTAGTCCAATACCATTCTTCGTCGGGTAAACAATGAGATAAAGGATCATCGCTTGCTGGCACAAGACCGCGCACAAGGTCGTATGCACGATACCATGACGAGGTGTTAGCGGATATTTGATACGCCTTCATTGCATATTCATTAATAACATTTTTCGGCTTATTAAGATGGTTATATACCAAAGCAATATTTAGGTATATTTTTCTGAGCATGGTAGTATCTGTGATTTTGTAGCTGTTAATGAAGTCTATTAATTCATCTGCCATCTTTATGCTTCTTTCAGTTTCAGAGGTGTGAGCGTAGCACACCATAAGAAGCGTTTTTAAAGAAATCGAAACATAAGTCGACGTATTCCATCTATTCGCTTCTATAATAATTGAAATTGCATTTTCAAACATGTCGCATGACATGTAGCAGTTTGCCAAATTATTAAGTGGATAAGAAATTTCGTGAATACGAAGATTTGTCAGCATTTCTTTTGATTTATTAAAGCATTTTTTTGCTTCATCCGGCTTCCCCTGACGAAAATGTTCAAACCCCTTATTTGTGAGGATCAAAGCTTCTTCAAACTGATCTTCATATTTAATAGCTTGTTCTTCGGCTAGGTCCAAATATACAAATGCATCTTTGCCGTGGAAAAAGTCTATTGCACATTTTAGCGTAGGCAGAGCTGCTTTCTCTACTTGTTCACCGCAGTTTTCATTCATTTTTATTATACTGTTGAATATTTCTACGGCGTTTTCCTTGGCATCCGACATATCAACAAGAATTTGCTGCTGCATATTTAAAGATCTTATCTTTTCCACTTTATCAGCAGACATTTTCTCTGCAGTTTTAGCGAGATCTAAAGCATAGGATTTTTTCAGAAGTAAATTCTCTACTTTACAATATAAATAATAGAATTCCCATGCTTGGCAGTCCTTCCTTTCGTCAATCAAGCGGAGCAGCTTTTCTGCCACATCATAATTACCATCCTGGAAATAGCAATTTGCCATTACGATGAGCTTATCACTGGAAATAGAGGTGACCTGTTCCCGCACATGATGAAAAAATTCAACTGCCGCAGCGATATTGTTTTTTTCAAATTGTAATATTCCATAATTTACGGCTATTTCAACCCAGTCCGGAACAACTCCGATTACGGAATGAAAAGCAACCAGATATTCAGCCATTTCTTTAGATAAACCAGAAGCAATAACATCTTCCATGTTTTCAAGGATGTGCTTCTGCATCCAATAGCTAAACATAATATACGAGGGTTCTGCCTTTATTGATTCCTCAATAGTGTTGCGTAACAGTGAATTTTCTATCTTTACTTTATGTCCTGAATAAGCTTTATCATCTCTGCCAATTATACCATTCTCTATTAGCTTAAAGGCAGATTTAAGGATTTCCTCTTCAATTACTTTTACCCCAAATTCTTCTTCTAAGATTTTAGATGAAAATTTTGTCAACAGGCTTAAAGACGCCTGTTCTTTGAAAGCTATTATTAGCTTTAAAAGGGTTCGGGAAAACAAATCAAACTCATCATATTTAAAGCTCAGATCGTTGCTGGCAATATCTTTTTTTAATTTGTCAAAAACTGTTTGAGCGATATCGGAATCCTTGCTGAGAGAAATGTCCCCCTTCATAAACATATTAGAAAATGTATTTCTTAATCGCGATGGTGATCCGTTGCACAATTTGGATAATTGACATACTATATCTCTGTCTTCTTTTGAAATCGCAAATTTATCCTCCAATATTTCGTAGATATATAGATCTTCTAAAGGTTCTATTTTCATCTTTTGAATTGGAATTTTAGATAAAAAATCTGTAACAAAATTGCAGTTTGATTCTAGTTCCTCGTTAGTGGAGGTAATAATAAAATATATATTCTGAGTTTCCATAAAGTTTATAATAAGCTGTATGAAAGCGTCAGCATAATTCTTATTGCAGCAAGTAAAATGCTCTAAAACAACAATCAGAGTATTATCCTTTATAATATGCGAAATGTATGAATTAAGAACATTTAAAGAGGAATGCTGCTGTTTCTTCTGATCTACAAATAGTTTTGAACTATCGTAAAACGAAGCAACAAAATCAGCAATATCTAAGCCCGCTAATTTCAGAATTTGAGTAGATATTTTTTTTGTAATATCGAGAACATCTGAATAGTTATTCCTTATAAAATCTGATATTCCAAGACCGGATTTATTCTTTTTAAGAGCAGTTATTAATTCATTTAGCTGGCTCGGGTCTTTGTCATCTTTGAAGGAGCAAATGGCGTCTATTGTTTCGGTTTCATTTTTAGAAATAACTTCTTTTATTAAACGTGTTATTCCTATTCCCTGTTCGCCTGATATCCATAAGACAGGAGCGGCAGATGTGCCATTTATAAAATCGTGTAGAGTTTTTTTGGCTTCAATTCTGTCAACGAATCGGAAATTTAATAAGTCGCAGTTGTTCATAATCATAGTCCTTTCTGTGAGGTAATTAAAATGCGTAAAATATTCTTTTTTGATTTAGACGGTTCAATGCTTGATACTGCAAAGGGAGAATATGCTCTTCCCCCTAAGATAATCAACTGTATAAAATTGCTTCGAAGCAATGGCAATATAACATCTGTTTGCACAGCGCGTCCAAAGCAATTTGTAAAGAATAATCTGCCGAATATCTTTGACTGTTATATTCTTCTTAACGGATCATATGTGGAAGCGGATAACAAAATATTAATTGATACCCCTTTTTCATCAGAAGATCTGGCTAATATTACGCATCGCTTCAACTCGTTGAATATCAGCTATATATTGATTGGGAATTATTCCTGTAGGGCATGCAACATTTCTAACAGCTACAAAGACATCCTAAACCAGATCTATATGTCTGGACAATCATATACGCACTTTTCCACATCCAACGAAGATAAGTTCTATGCCATTGATCTGTTTTTTGAAAACGATGCAGAATATGAACGTGTTAATTCATATATGCGCTCAGATAAAAGAGTTACAATCAACCATTTTCAAGGCGATTTTACTGCCGATTTATCTTTTATTGGTAAGAATAAGTCTTTGGCAATTCCATATGTCCTTAAATACTATGGAATTGATATTGCTGATTCATTTGCTTTTGGAGATAGCTTGAACGATATGGATGTGTTTAGACTTATCCCAAACACATGTGCAGTAGCAAATGCTGTACCTGATTTAAAAAAATGCGCTTCTTACGTTAGTGCTAAAAGAGTTGCAGACGGTGTTTTGGACGGATTAAGGTTCTGGGGCTATTCTCAGTTTAAATAAGATAATTTAATGTTATCATCGGTTAAAACAAAGCCGCTAGAGCAATCTAGTATACACGCACAACATTTCAAGCGCTTGCCAGAACTTGTTATTGCGGCTCCCCTTTAATATCAATATCCAAAGATAAAGTTAATAGATTATTCTTTATGAGTAATTGAGATCTAATATGGATCTTCTGTTATATATAAATAAAAACACGCTTGCTGCGTGGCGAAATTTGCCATGTGACAAGCGTGTTTTTTTATTTGTCAAACATAAAATACCGTCATGTCGCAGTCCCCCGCTATCAATCATAAAAAAAGATTGATAAGGAGAAAAGCGGCATGAAATCCGGCAATAAATCAATACGGATTAACGGTAAATCTGTAGAAGTCACAGATGAAGTATATAAGGTATATACAAAATATGACAGGAAAATGCGTTATTTTGAAAAAGACCTTAAACAAGAAAGACTAGTATATGATGAGCTCGGAAATATCATAAAAAGAGTTCCGAGCCGTGAAGATTCGCTCGATAGGCTCTTGGATGAATCATTCATGCAATTTAAAGATATCAGCGAAAATGTTGAAGATACAGTACTTAACAAAATCTTGGCAGAAAACCTTCACAAAGCATTGGACAAGCTTACAGACAATGAATACGACCTGATAATCTCTTTGTATTTTCACAATTTAACCGAAAGAGAATACGCAAAGCGTCAAGGTGTATATCCTAACGCCATACATAATAGGAAAGTACGTATTCTTGGTAAACTGAAAAAATTATTAGAATAAAGTTTGCAAACCCCTCACTTAACGGCAAATAAAGTGAGGGGCTTTTTATGCTCCTAGATATATCTAAATATTTGTAAAACACATTTTCTGTTTGCCTCTAAAATCGATTGCTGAGTAATAAGCACATCAAAAATTACCTGCTGCTATTTTTATACGGATTGTTAATGCAATATCTGTTCGGTCAGAAAATGTGTACCCGGCGGAGCATTATGATGTTTAAAAACAATTGGCTTTGTTACATAGCTGAATATCCGTAATCTCCGAATTTTGAGTTCAACCCAAAATTCAAAGGAGATTACGATAATGAATACATACTATCTTTCTGCTCTTGATGAGCAATTCAAATACGAATGTAAGGTAATAAATCTGAGTTACGAATATCCCGGATATACAGGCAAGGAAAAATGGGCGATTATTACTGATTTAACCGAAAAAGAACTTATTTAGGAGGTCAGTATGACTAATGGAACGAAAACCTTATTATAAGGTGAGGTTATGATAGATGCCGAAGGTCATAACCGCAAAATGCAAGAGCTTCCGATTTGGGAAAAACCGCTTTTAACGGTAGTAGAAGCAGCGAAATACTTTCAAATCGGTGAGAGCAATATCAGACGGCTCACAAGAGAACATAAGGACCAAGACTTCGTCCTTTGGAAAGACAATCGGGTGTATATTCGAAGAAAAGAAATGGAGTCGTTTTTAGACACAATCAACGAGATATAGGAGGTAAAGAATTATGGCAGAAAAAGGCGAGATAATAAAGGTAGGGTTTTGCGATCAGGCGAATCGCAGCGTTCTGACGGTAAGTATGAATATAAGTATGCGGACAGTAACGGTGAGCGTCATTCCGTATATAGTTGGAAACTCGTAGCAACCGACAAAGTTCCTGAAGGAAAGCAAGGCGGGACTTCGCTTCGTGATATGGAGAAGCAAATACAGAAAGACTTAGAGGACAATCTGCTCATTTACCAAACCCGTAAGATGACGCTCAATTCCTTTTGGGATCAATATATCGAACTCAAGAAAGAACTGAAAGAGTCTACGAGAACGAACTACATCTATATGTACGACAATTATATTCGCCCTGACTTTGGCAAAAAGAACATCACTACAATCAAGTATAGCGATGTAAAGAAGTTCTATATTTCCCTTATTCACGAAAGAGGGTTCAAGCCGAACAGTATGGAGATTATAAATACCATCTTGCATCCGGTGTTTACTTCTGCAGTTCGTGACGGATATATACGCAGCAACCCTTCGGACGGCTTAATGGCTGACATTAAAAAGAGCCATACTTGGGAAAAGCCAAAGCGACACGCTCTCACCGAGCAACAGCAAGCGAAGTTTGTTGAGTTCACGGCACAATCATATCAGTACAAGCATTGGCTGCCGCTCTTCACAGTCCTGCTCGGCACAGGTGGACGAATTGGTGAGATACTCGGTTTAAGGTGGGAAGATTGCGACTTTCCGAATAGTATAATCAATATTAACCACACCCTTATTTATAGGAAGTACACAGACGAAGCATCACACTTCGCAATAACCACTCCAAAAACAAAATCGGGTGTCAGAATAATTCCGATGCTTTCTGATGTAAAGGCGGCCCTCACAGAAGAATACAAGGAGCAGCTTGAGAGTGGATTTAATGAGAGCGTTGTAGACGGGTATTCTGGTTTTATATTCAAATCAAGAGATAATACAGTGCTGTCACCGCATTGCGTTAATCGAGCGATAGACCGGATAATTAAAGCGTGTAATACGAAAGAGGAAGAAGATGCAAAAGCGGAACGTCGAGAGCCTGAACTGTTACCGCATTTCAGCTGTCACCATTTAAGACATACATTCTGCACTCGCTTTTGTGAGAACGAAACTAACCTGAAGATTATTCAGGAGATTATGGGACACGCGGATATTACAACCATGATGGACATATATAATGAAGCAACAAAGGATAAAAAGATGGAGTCCTTTGCAGGGCTTGAGGGTAAAATCAAGATACGATGAAAAAGGGGGCTTGCCACAACACGGTGGCAGGCTCCTTGATTTTTAAATAAGAATATGTTATACTGTATAAACAAATAAAGGTTTATGCGGCGAATAGTCGGTGGTATCCGAGATGTGCTTCTTCGCCGGACAATGAAAACACCCTCGTTTTTTTACGACAATTTTTACGACAAATCAAATAAAGTTATGACATCTTATGTGAGGTTATGTACTTTAATGAAAACGGTTTGGATTAACAAAGTAAGGAAAAGAGAGGTTAAATCAGGGTATAAGATACTTTCACTTGAAATCCCGACGATGAAGCCCTTGAATGATGTAAACAAGGGAAATGATGTAAAAAATCAGCCTGTCGAGGAAATGAAGGCTGAGCCTGAAAAGATTGATTTTTCTAAGGTAAAGGTAGAGCCTTTATTTGAGGAAATGGTAGACTTTGATACATTCAGCAAGTCAGATTTCCGTGCAGTAAAGGTTAAAGAGTGTGTTGCAGTACCGAAGTCAAAGAAACTGTTACAGTTTACTCTTGATGACGGAACAGGCACAGACAGAACCATTTTAAGCGGTATTCATAGCTTTTATGAGCCGGAAGAACTGGTTGGAAAGACTCTTATTGCTATCACAAATCTTCCACCGAGAGCTATGATGGGCATTGACTCTTGCGGTATGCTCCTCAGTGCTATCCACGAAGAAGAAGGCGAAGAAAAGCTCCATCTTCTGATGGTTGATGACCACATTCCGGCAGGTGCAAAGCTCTATTAAGAAGTACCGTTTTACCCTACAAAACGGGATGTACTTCATTTGATAAAAAACTAAAAAACAGTGATTTACATCAAACTTACATCATTTGATGCAGAAATCGGTGCAAGCAAGAAAAAATCGTATAATTAGTGCAATGAGTGGGCAATTCCAATCGGAGTTGCCCACTTTTAAAACAAACAGAAATACAAATCGGAATTTGGAGGTATTATGGACAAGAAAAAGTATTGGATAATCCGATTGTTCTTTGTGCTTTTTACAATGTCCGTATCTGTTGCAATACTTCCTTGTGGAATAATAAATGTTCACCGCTTATTTGGTTAGATAACCACATATATATGCTTAGCGACGGTATCCACAAAGCGATTATTTCAGAAGAATTGTGGAATCAGGTGCATAAAAAAGACAGGTAACCGGTGCCAAGAACAAGCTGGCAAATCAAATGGATAACTTATCTGTATCGGACGAGTATTATGACAAGAAGTATGAGGATATGCAGGTGCGTCTGGATAAACTTTATGATGAGATAGAGGAAATTGAAACTTTTATTGAAGCAGTGGAGACAAGACTGTATAATATTAAGCAGGAAAAGATATCCGGTGATAATGTGTATCAGTTCTTATTATTCTTCGATAATCTGTACGACAGATTTACAGATATGGAGAAGAAGATATTTATGAAGAGCTTCCTCGAGGAAGGAAATATCTATGAAGCAGAACAAGAGGATGGCAGGATTTTAAGAAGTCTCAAGTTCCGTTTTCCTGTATTTTTCAATGAACAGGAAGTATATGAACTTGATTGGGACAATGAAAGTACCGTTGAATCTGTGCTCATTATGAGACGGGCAAAGCGGTAATTGAACAGAGTTAGGAGAGAAAAAACGTATGAATCAAATTGTTTCGTTGTTTATGTTTAGTTGTGGTGATTATGAGAAAGTAAAACAGGATGTATGGGAAGAAAACTGGAAAGCCATGCGGCTGTATTCTGTCGTGGCACTTGTTGCCTTTGGAGTCATAACGCTGGTGAGTGTGTTTTCTCTGAGTATCGGAAAATTTAAATGGGTGTATCTGGTCTATACGTTCCTTTCTTTGGTCTATTTTTGCATTTCTCGTTGTCAACTTAGAAGCTTCTTGGGGAAAAAACTGGTTGTATACAGCTTTTTTGCCGCGCTGCTGCTGTTCGGCATTATTACGGGAACGCTGATTACACCGGAGGAGCTCGCTGTCAACTACATTGTGTTCATGGTGGCAGCACCGTTGCTGTTTACCGCCAGAGCGGCGGTCATGAACGGGCTGATTCTGAGCAGTATACTGCTCTATATCGGACTTGCTTTCTTTGCACAGTACAACCCAATTCTATCCAAAAACCTAGTGGATGTTATTCTGTACGGGGTGCTGAGTATGCTTCTGACTGCCACGATGATGCGAAGCAAGCTCCAGAGAATCCTGTACCATAAGGAAATGGAAACGTTGGAAGTCAGCAAGCGCAAATCGCAGGAACAAATCCTGAATTACGAGAGATTCCTCACGGACATGGTTCGGTATGCCGCTTCAGAAGAAAATCCGGACAAAGTACTGAATCAACTGGTGGAGTATATCGGACAGCGTGTGACCGCCGATCGAGCGTACATCTTTGAACAGAATGACCGCGGAACGTTTGACAACACCTACGAGTGGTGCAAAGCGGGCGTATCCAAAGAAAAAGATAACTTGCAGGATGTGCCGTATGAAGGCATCATTGAAACATGGTTTGCACAATATCAAGAATCCAACAATGTCATCATCCATGACATTGAAGAATGCAAAAAAACAAGCGAAGCCATCTATGAACGGCTGAAACCTCAGGGTGTCAATACCCTTGTGACAGCGCCAATCAAAATCAACGGCAAGATGGTCGGATTCTACGGTGTGGACAATCCTCCCGAAGAGAAACTGCATGAGATCTCGAATGAGATAGATATGATCGAGTTTATGATTTCTTTTATGATAAGACTGCGCGATAATGCAGATGCACTGGAGCACAGTGCATTATATGACCAGCTCACAGATTGTAAAAACAGAAAAGCACTGGATTGGGCATACACAGAAAAGCTGGAGAAGTACTTTCCCCTGGCGGTTGTCATGTGCGACCTAAATGGCCTAAAGGAAATAAATGACCAAAAGGGACATGACGCCGGTGATAAATTCATTGTGCAGACCGCACAGACGCTGAAATCTGTGTTCGGAAAGCGTCATGTGTATCGGCTTGGCGGAGATGAGTTCATTGCGGTTCTGCCAAACATCACACATCCGGCGTTTCAGAAACTACTGGAAACGGCAAAAAGCCAACTGGGTGCTACCGTGTCCCTCGGTACGGCGATAAGCGGCACAAAGGACACGGATTTTAAGTTGCTTCTGAAAGCCGCAGATGCGGAAATGTATGAAACCAAGAAGCAATACTACATCGTGACAGGAAAAGATCGGAGAAAGCACAGCTTGTGAGAGGGAAAGACCGTGAACCTGATAATTGAATTATAAAAAAAGGAAGAGATACTGACCCTGGCGCGTTGATATCTCTTTTTTCGTGAAAGAAAAGACTACTCTGCAATTGTCCATAAAATGAAGAGTAGCCTGATCCAATGCCCGGATGGAGGGTGATGCATCTCCTGTATTTAGGGGGTGCAATCGTTTCCTTGTATCAAAATGGTGGTTGTAATGAAAGCAGCTAATCCAAATTGGAAACCGGGACAAAAATTTGATACAAGTATTCTTGATAATGTCACAAGAGAATCAGTGGAAGCAACACTTGTCAAAAATGGTAATAGGCTAGTTCGTAATTCTATTGATGTATCAGTATAGAATACAACAACTTCCAGTTTGTCAACTTGCCCTTTGAGAGAGGATAGCTCCTTTTCTCAAAGGGTTTTTCTGCTATACGGATGTTCAGGTGTAAAGTCATAATTGACTTGAATGCGGAAAACGGCTATAATAAATCTATACAAGCAGGAGGACTTGCTGAAATGCAGTGAGCCTGTTACCTTTGCTATGGCAAAGGTTTTGGGAAAAGTAAAAAAATCAAAAGAGCAATAAGTAATGTACCGGATATGTCCCATGTTTCATGGTATAATTAGATTTGGGTACTTTGGACTGAAATATAAATATTTTCACAAAGGAGCAGAACCTATGGAAAGCTTTGAACCTAAAAAACTGGCGCTGATACGAATCTGGCAGATCTTGAAAGAGTATAGCGATTGCGACCATCCTCTGACTCAGGACGATATTGCAAGGCATCTTGAAAGCGACTACGGTATTGTTATAGAGCGAAAAGCAATCAGCAGAAACATATCTCTTCTGAAAGAAGCAGGGGCTGAAATTGAATCGGGACGTGCCGGTAGTTACCTCGAAAGAAGAGATTTTGAAGATTCCGAACTCAAGCTGCTTATTGACGGCGTTCTTTGCAGCAAATATATTACTGCTAAGCAATCAAAAGATTTAATAGACAGGCTGTGTGGACTTTCTAACAAATATTTCCGCTCTCATGTAAAGAATATTCATTCGGTCAATGATTGGTATAAAACGGATAATCAAGCTTTGTTTTATAATATTGAACTGATTGATACAGCTATCGAAGAAGGAAAGCAAATACATTACGATTATAACAAGTACGGAGTCGATAAGAAACTTCATAAGTCTTCTCATCAATATATGTCCCCTTATCTGATGATCCTGCATAATCAGCGCTATTACCTTATGGCATACAGTGAATATTGGGGCAATATGGCGTTTCATAGACTGGACCGAATCACCAATATGAATATTTCGGATAAAAAGGCTACTCCGATCCGTAATGTATCCGGCTATGAAAACGGTGTCAATTACAAGGAATTGTCCTCTGCTACGCCTTATATGTTTACCGACCGACCTGAGCGTATTGACTTTATTGCAGATATTGGAATAATCGACCAGGTTATCGACTGGTTTGGCAGCGATATTCGCATTGCAAAAACCGATATTGAGAACAAGGTAAGAATCAGCGTCAAGGCAAGCCCAAACGCTATGGTGCATTGGGCAATGCAGTATGCAAATTATGTTGAAATAATCTCACCCGAGCCGCTCAGGATGCGGGTGAAAGAAGCGCTTGAAAATGGGTTGAAGAAGTATAACTGAACAATTTAAGGCTAATTGGACTTGTAAAGAAAGAGTCAGATGACATGAAAATGTCCTTGAATAATACAAGGAAGCGGCTCAGCGAGTTTTTTGCCTCGTTGTAACAGCAAATGTTGTCAATGCTTATGAAAGCCTGTGATATTGATGCGGTTACCCTGTTCGCTGATTCGCAAACATCTGCTTCAACAGATGTTGACTAAGATTTAAGCAATTAAAGCGATACGAACTTAACGGGGCTGAATTGTGACAATCGGACCGTTTTTCTATATCAAAATCACTATTGTTTTAAACGCCTTTCCCCTCGTGGAAGGTTTGTATGAGGCCGGCAAAAGTGTCGCTCAATCAATTACATTGACCCGTGTATAAATCGTGAAAATGTTCTATCTCGGAAGATTGACGCATTTGATATTGAGGATTATGCGGTAGAATATGATGACCGCTGCACTGCAAAAACTGCATAGACAATTTTGTTCAACTGAGCAAAACAGAGCCGTAAAATGCGGCTCTGTTTTGTTATGCACCAAATATGGTGCAAGGTCTCGGATATAATAAAATCAACAAATAAACGTCGATTATTTTCGGCACAGGAGGATTTATATGAAAACAAAACAAATCATTTCACTTGCTTTAATGCTCGGGCTATCGGTGACGGTAATCAACGGTTGCGGTACAAAAGAAGATTCTTCTGAAAATAAAAAGGAAGAATCCGCTTATGCCGTATCTTCCGAAATGAAAGAAGAAAGCATATCAACAACTAAACCGGAAGCGGAGAAAAAAACACACAGTGAATATGTAACAACATATTCCGTTTATGCCGAACAAGGAGCAGTTGTAACGTGGTATGATTCCCAAACCGGTCAATTCAGATATAAGGATAAATGCGAAACTTGTGGGCAAGTAGCGAGCAGTGAACATAGCGGCGGGCTATTTGTCGGAGAGGGATCGTCCTATAATGCCGGATTTACTTGTACCAATTCTGATTGCAGTATGTGTGGAAAGCCTCAGCGTGCTATCATTAGTTGCAGTACAAGCGGTGAATGGATTGAGGTTGACGACTGAAAAGAGTATATAAACAGAAAAACAGCTGTGACTTTTTCACGGCTGTTTTTTTGCTTTGGGATAGCGCTTGATATTATGTACCAAATATGGAACATAGCTTTCGGTATAATAAGTTCAAAGAGAATGGCAAAGTATTCAAAGGTGGTTAATAATGAGCAAGAAGCACGAACCTGATAATTTTGAGCAGATGTCTATCTTCGGAATAATGAATCTGTTAGACAACACGGAAAACACATTAAGTTCAGATGATATATCAAAGATTATTGATAAGTTATCCGATGCAAAACGAAAAAAAGAATCTATCGAAGCTAAGAAGAGACGGCAAGAAGAGCGTGAGAGAAGAGAAAGAGAAGCTCGTGAAGCAAAGGAACGTAAGGAAGCCCATATCAGAGAAGTTACAAGCATGGACCTTCCGCTCGACTGGGAAAATGTGTTCAATCAGGATGTAAGGACTGAGGGAGTTCACGCTGATAGCATTTCCGATGGCCTTATGTACAGTCTGTCTAATCTCGGACGGGTTGATATTGAATATATTTCTTCAATAACAGGAGAGGACTACAAGACAATTATCTGTGCGCTGAAAGGCTCTATTTATCAGAACCCGGAAACTTGGGGCGAGTGCTTCTATAAAGGCTGGGAAACCTCTGAGGAATATCTGTCCGGCAACATGATAAGAAAATGGAAGGCAGCTAAAGAAGCCGATAAAGAATACAACGGATATTTTGCTGAAAATATAAAGGCAATTGAAAAAGTCATTCCCCCGACCGTAGCGACAAATGATATTTATATTACGCTTGGTTCTCCGTGGGTTCCTGCAGATATCATTGACGATTTTATTCTTCATCTGTTCGGAGATCCGTTCAAACACTGCCGGTACAATCAAGGTGTAATAGATAGAATGATGGAATCGTGGAAAACGATACATGATGAAATCACCGGAACATGGGAAATACCCTGTAAATCAAGATATAATGACAGTGTCGGTGTCAGAGAAACATACGGGACAGACAAACTGGAAGCGCTCTATATCCTTGAAAAGACACTGAACATGCAAACCATTGCCGTTAAGGACAAAATCTGCTGCGCCGCCAACGCTTCCGGCGTAAAGCGTGTTATCAATAAAGCAGAAACGGCAGCGGCAATTGAAAAGCAGCAGAAACTCATAAAAGAATTTCAAAAATGGGTTTGGGAGGATGACGCAAGAAAAGAAAGACTTGAAAGGATTTTTGAGAACAATTTCAGTTGTATTCGCAGAAGAATTTATGACGGATCGTTTTTGCGGTTTCCTGATATGTCTACGCAGATAAACCTTTATCCCTACCAAAAGGATGCGGTGGCACGCATCATCTTTACGCCGAACACGCTTCTTGCTCACAACGTCGGTGCCGGAAAAACCTACGTTATGATCGCTGCTGCAATGGAAATGCGCCGTATGGGGTTGTCTGAAAAGAATATGTTTGTCGTTCCTAATAACATAGTCGGTCAATGGAAAAACATTTTCCATGAAATGTATCCAAGTGCTGATATTCTTTGTGTTGACCCGAAAAGTTTTGCACCCTCAAAAAGAGAAAGTGTTCTCGAAAGAATACGAGACAATGACTTCGATGGTATTATTATAGCGTACAGTTGCTTTGAGCAGATTCCGTTGTCAAAAGGATATTATCAAAACCTGCTTATTGATGAGCAGAAACATATCGCAGAAATAGCGGGCAAAAAGAACAAAGCCACTTCTCGTTTGAAGAAAAAGCAAGAGGCGGTTTCAAAAGCTTTATCCGAACTTTCCGTTGCAATGGATGATTTGTATAACGGCGTGTATTTTGATGATTTGGGAATAACAAGACTCTTTGTAGATGAGGCACACAATTTCAAAAATGTCCCGTTTGAAACAAAGACGAACAATGTTCTCGGTATTAACAGCTCCGGATCTAAAAGATGTCAGGATATGATGGACAAAGTACACATGATTCAGAAAAAGAACGACGGAAAAGGCGTTGTACTTGCAACCGGCACACCTATTACCAATTCAATTACCGATGCGTATATCATGCAGCGATACCTTCAGAGCGGTGAACTCAGTATGCTCGATCTTCAAAGCTTTGACAGCTGGATAGGAATGTTTGCCGAGAGAGTTACGGAATTTGAGGTCGACGTTGATACGAGTACATACAGGCTTGCAACACGTTTTGCCAAATTCCATAACCTCCCCGAATTAACGTCTCTTCTCTCGTCCGTTGCCGATTTTCATCAGGTTGATGAATCTGCAGGCATACCGGCGTTCGACGGATACAACGATGCGCTCGTGTCAAAAACTCCTGCGTTCGCCGCATATCTTGCAGATATCTCTACAAGAGCGGACGACGTCAGGAAAGGACGTATAAGCAGGAAAGACGATAATATGTTGAAAATCACGACAGATGGACGAAAGGCGGCTCTGGATTTAAGACTTGTCGATCCTAAGGCGTCATTCACATATCAGTCAAAGGTGGCTCGCTGTTCCGAAAACGTTGCGGATATCTATTTCAAAACTTTGGCTGATAAGAGCACACAGATTATTTTCTGTGATACTTCAACTCCGAAAGCCGGTTTTAACATTTACACCGAACTCAAAGACAGACTGGTATTACATGGAGTGCCGGAGAGCAAAATCGCTTTCGTTCACGATGCAGAAACCGAGACGAAGAGATCTCTGTTGTTTGCAAAAGTCAGGAGCGGGGATATCCGAATCCTTATCGGTTCAACCTACAAGCTCGGTCTTGGTGTGAACGTTCAGGAAAGACTGATTGCTCTTCACCATATTGATGTTCCGTGGAGACCGGCAGATATGACACAGCGTGAAGGAAGAATTCTTCGTCAAGGCAATACAAACAGCAAAGTATATATCTATCGTTACATCACAGAGGGTAGTTTTGATGCATACTCATGGCAGCTTCTCGAAACAAAACAACGCTTTATATCCGAGCTGCTGTCCGGCTCTTTAACAGAACGAAGCGGCACGGATATTGCAGATACCGTCTTGGATTACGCAGAGGTCAAAGCTCTTGCTGTTGGTAATCCTTTGGTTAAACAGCGTGTCGAAGCCGCCAATGAACTGACAAGATATATGGCTCTGCAGAGCAAACTGGTTGAATCAAGGATAAGACTTGAAAAAGAGCTTCTTGAAATGCCGGGGCAGATACACAATCAAATCGACTTGATACAATACTGCAAACAGGATCTTGCTTTCTATACAGAATGGAGAAAGATCAATCCTCCGGTTGAGGATAGCAAGCTGAAAAAAGAAGAAGCGGAAAAGCGTAAAACGCTCCGTGAGTTTGTCGGTACTGCGATAAGGGAACACGTTCTGGAGACCAAAGAGAAAACACTTATATCATATCGTGGATTTGACATTGTACTTCCCGCCAATATGACGCTTGAAAAGCCTTATGTGTGGTTGAAAAAGAGTGGGAAATACTACGTTGAACTCGGAGATACGGATATAGGAAACCTTATCAGGATTGACAATTATCTCGACTCTCTCGGAGATCATCTCAGTAAACTGACGCTGAATCTCGAAAAGCTCCGGGAAAAAGAGAAAGATATTCGATTTGAACTGTCAAAAGGCGAAAGTTATATCAATCAAATCGAAACATACAAGAATAAAGTCAAAAACCTTGATAAAAAATTAGGAGTATATAAGAAATGAACGATATCAAAATGACAAATATCCCTTCTATGGCAGTAGATAAAATGGTGAATCAGCTGAGCGAGGCATACAGCACTGTTATCAACAACGGGCTTCCGATCAGAACAATGCCTTCCGTTATGCTTTGGGGACCTCCCGGTGTTGGTAAATCGCAGGCAGTTCGTGAGATTGCAAATGAAATTGGCGTGAGAACCGGCAAAAGTGTCAATGTGACCGACGTAAGACTGCTTCTTTTCAATCCGATTGATTTACGAGGAATACCCACGGCAAATGCGGATAAAACACTTGCGATATGGCTGAAGCCGCAGATATTTCAGATGGACGCAAGTGATGATATTGTCAATATTCTGTTTCTTGATGAAATCTCCGCAGCTCCTCAGTCTGTTCAGGCGGCGGCCTATCAGATAACACTCAATCGTGTTGTAGGAGAACACAAGCTTCCTGAAAACTGTATCGTTATCGCCGCCGGTAACAGAACGACAGATAAATCAGTGGCGTTCAAAATGCCTAAAGCACTTGCAAACCGTTTGATGCACATCGAAGTTGAAGGCAGCTTCAAGTCGTGGAAAGAATGGGCTGTAACATCCGGCATCAATGACAAAGTGATCGGATTCCTTTCTTTCAGACCAAACTATCTTATGGGATTCGATTCGGGAAGTGAAGACCTTGCGTTTCCCACGCCACGTTCCTGGGAGATGGTCAGCAACATTCTTAACGGCATCAGTGACAACATTGACGATATGTATTCGTTAATAGCGGGAATCGTCGGCTCCGGTGTTGCGGTTGAATTCAGGACATGGGCAAAGGTGTATAAGAATTTGCCGTCGATTGAAGAAATCTTCGACGGTAAAATGCCTTCCATACCGAAAAACACAGATGCAATGTATGCTTTAACCGCCTCTATGACCTGTTATGCTCGTACTCATAAAAACGAACTGAGCCGAATTGCCAACTCAATTCGTTATGCGGATAAAATGCCTCCTGATTTCAGCGCAGTTCTCCTGAAAGATTATATGCACATTGAAAAAGATTTCAAGCAAACACTTATGACCATTCCGGAATTCAGTAAATGGCTGCAGACAAAAGGAGGTCTGATGAATGGTTCTGTCAGATGAAAAGAAAAAAGAATATGTGAAGCGAATTTTAATGTCTCGTATGCGCCTGCTCATAAACAATGGCTTCTACGGCTTGCTGTTAATGCACATGAGTTATTCGATTGATGAAAACTGTGAAACAGCAGCCACAGACGGGCACCGGATATTCTTCGGACCGAAATTTCTGGACGATCTCAGCGACTCGGAACTTGATTTCATTATGATGCACGAGATACTTCATGTCGTTTTGCAACACTGTATGCGTCAGGGGGATTGTGATAACGAACAATTCAACATTGCCTGTGATATCGTTGTCAATTCAAACATTCTGTTGTCAAATAACATGAACAGAAACTCGATCAAGCTGAAAAAATACGGAGAATCCATGCACATAGCTCCCGATGGGAAAGAGGGATATGAGTACACTGCAGAACAGGTTTATGCGATGCTTCCTCCACCTCCCAAAAACAGAAAACCAAAAACTGCTTTAACAGGAACTCAGGGCGAGGCAGGAGATGATGCCGAAGAAGGAGAAGCAAAAGGCAACGCTCCGGGACGAGCAAAGCAAATACAAGGCAAAAAAACAGATGCACCGGCAGTTTGGGATGATCACTCCCGGTGGGGTAAATACGAGGAAGACGACACTCTCCGAGATGTGTGGGTCCAACGATTTGAAGATGCGGCGGAGGCTATTGAAATCAGAGACCCCTCAAATGCAAGAGGTCTTCTCCCTGCTTTTGCTCAACGTATTCTTAAAGAGCTAAAAAAACCGCAAACCGATTGGCGCACAATCTTGAATGAATTTATCCATGAAGAAGTTGTTGATTATTCGTTCACTCCACCGGATAGACGCTTTGATGAAAGTCCGTTATTTCTGCCGGATTTCAATGACAAAGACGTTCTTGCTAAGGATATCCTTTTCATGATTGATACATCCGGTAGTATGTCGGACGATATGATAACTGCCGCTTATTCCGAAGTTAAAGGCGCTATCGATCAATTCGGCGGAAAACTGGAAGGTTGGCTCGGTTTCTTTGATGCGGCAATTATTGAGCCGAAACGGTTTACGTCACTGGATGAATTCAAGATAATAAAACCTGCAGGCGGAGGCGGAACCGACTTTCAGATTATCTTGGAATATGTTCATAAACACATGCAGGATAAGCTTCCGACAAGTATCATTATTCTGACAGACGGATATGCACCGTTTCCGGAGGAAGAACTTGCGGGTGGAATCCCGGTCTTATGGTTGCTGAATAATAAAAACGTGGATCCCCCTTGGGGAAAAATTGCACGAATAGTAGTATGAAGGAGTCTTAAGATTGTTTTACCTCCTGATTGCTTGAAAATCAAATGACGATGTATTGCACGAAAAAACGGTATGATCCCAAACTTTGATGTGTTATAATAAAGTAGTAATGTTCGATGTTTACGCTTTTTTGACCTGACCGGAAACCGTTAAATCCGGCGAAAAAGAAACGCACCAAATAAGGTACATAGATAAGATTATAATTATAATGAAAAATAAAGAGAGGAAGATTTTAATGAAATTATCATCTGCCGAAGGTGCAAAGCTGCTTAAGAAGCTTAAATCCGAATACGATGCGCTCAAATCAAAAGAAAGTATTTCAAGCACATTTTTAGCAAGTGTCGGAGAAAATCCTGAATCGGTCAGACCGAAATACGATTATAAGGAATCAAAAGCCGAACTTGACAGCTTAGCTCTTAAAATCCGAAAATTAAAACATGCTATCAATCTTTTCAACACGACAACTGTTATTCCCGGATACGACATCACTATTGACGAAATGCTTGTATTTCTCCCTCAGCTATCGGCTAAAAAGCAAAAGCTATCTGAAATGGCGTCAAGATTACCGAAAGCCCGTGAAGAGCAAGAATACGGCAGAGCAAGTAATATTATCGACTATCGCTATGTAAATTATGACATCGACGAAGTAACAAAAGACCTGCTTGCCGTAACAGATGAATTATCCGACGCACAGCTTGCGCTTGATTTAATCAATCACTCCGCAACATTTGAGGTGGAGCTTTAAGCATTTTCCGATGGTAAGATTCAACTGAATAATTTATACGGAATATGGGTAGTTTAATGATTATTTGTTCTTGATTTATTTCTTTGTTATTTTGATTTTGTTCATGTATAATGTTAAAGACTGCGGAAAACAAACGATTGGATTTTTCCATAAAAACTTTTATCACGGCAAGACTAAAGTACGGTTATAGGTCTTGCTTTATGCTGACAATTTATACGGTTTCGGAATAATTACACAGATTAAGCGGCAGTCTTAATCGAAAAAACTCTGTAATACGGCATTCAATAAGTGAGGCTTAAATGATATATGTAACTTCCGATTTACACGGACTTGAAATCACAAAGTTAAAAGCACTTCTTAAAAAAGCGTGTTTTAACGAAAACGATAGGTTATTTGTTTTGGGCGATGTCATCGACCGCCAAAATGACGGCGGCGTTGCAATTTTAATATGGTTATCGGAACAACCGAATGCACAGCTGATTTTAGGAAATCACGAAGCGATGCTTTTATCCTGTGATTTTGTATTTAACGAAATTACGGAGGAAAGTATCAAGCATTTTGACAAAGAGTAAACGGAACTTCTGAATAACTATATGTTAAGCGGAGGCGACGTTACCTTAAAAGCATTAAGAAAACTCCAAAACGAATCACCGGAAACGCTTTGCAATATTATCGGTTATCTGAAAGAAGCGCCGCTTTACGAAATCGTGACCGCCGGAGGAAAGAATTTTCTGCTTTGCCATTCCGGACTCGATAATTTTTCGCCCGAAAGAAGCCCGGCGGACTATACCGCTGATGAACTTATCTGGGCTTGGCCTGAACTGACCGACCGCTATTTTGATGATTGTATAACTGTTTTCGGCCATACACCGACAAAAAGCTACGGTGAAAAATACAATGGCAAAATTCTTAAAACCGATACCTGGATAGATGTTGATGTAGGTGTGCCTTATGGAAATAATCCATGCCTTTTGCGACTTGATGACCTGAAAGAATTTTACCTGTAAAATTCAGCTTTATAGCGCAATCTTACCGTTTGTCGAGTACATTTTCCTGATTGTTCTGTTTCGTTGCTTTATGTTTATCCTGCGACATCCGATTGACTTCCCCTCAAAAACCCGCTATAATAAATCTATACAAGCAGGAGGACTTCCAATGGACGATAAATTTACTGTCAGAAAAGCGACCGAAAACGACATAAGCCTTATAGAAAATCTGATAAAAGGTCTTGCCGCATACGAAAAAAGACCGCAGGATATGACTGCCGCACAGGAGGATTTGCGTTATCTTCTCTTTGAAAGGAACATAGCTGCTGCGCTTATCGCAGAACTCAACGGCGAGCCGGTCGGATATGCTGTTTATTACCCCGTATTCGCCTCATTTGCGGCAAAGGCGGGAGTGCATCTTGAAGATCTGTTTTTAAAGCCTGAAAAACGCAGGAGCGGACTCGGAACAAAGTTCTTTTCTGAAGTAGAGAAATTTGTAAAGCAGGACGGATTTTCATATATAGAGTGGAGCTGCCTTGACTGGAACGAGCCTGCAATCAATTTTTATAATAAAATCGGTGCAGAAGAGGAACACGGAAGAAGATATTTTTCTTACAGCTTATAACAAACTTATAACAAATAGGAGCAGTTGCGATGCTGCCGGAAATGAAGCTCCGCCTTTACGGCGGGGCAATTATTTTTACCCGTGCATTTTGCATTAAAATCATCTTGAAATTTGCCGTAAGATATGATAAAATTAACTTAACAGTACGGCAAACCGGATTTCAAGGAGTAATTTATGGAAAGATATAAGGATAAACAATTATCGGCTTACGAGAGAGCGGCGGCACTTGCCGATACGCTGAGTACGGAGGAACAGGCACAGCAGCTGAAATATGACGCACCTGCCATAGAAAAGGCAGGGCTTCCGTCTTATAACTGGTGGAACGAGGGGCTTCACGGCGTGGCAAGAGCAGGAACGGCTACGGTTTTTCCACAGGCTATTGCACTTGCGGCGGCTTTCGATAAGGATATGATGTGTCGTGTCGGCGAGGTGGTTTCCACAGAAGCGAGGGCAATGTATAACAGCGCCGCAAAACACGGCGATACCGACATATATAAAGGCCTTACATTATGGGCGCCGAATATAAATATATTCCGTGACCCACGCTGGGGCAGAGGGCATGAAACCTACGGCGAGGATCCGTACCTGACCTCAAGGCTCGGCGTGAACTTCGTAAAGGGCATACAGGGAGAAGAAAAATACCTCAGAGCCGCCGCCTGCGCAAAGCATTTTGCTGTACACAGCGGTCCCGAGTCGCTTCGCCACGAGTTTGACGCAAGGGTAAGCGAGAAGGATCTGGAAGAAACCTATCTGCCTGCATTTAAAGCGCTTGTAAAAGAGGGCAGGGTCGAAGGTGTTATGGGTGCATATAACAGGGTGAACGGCGAGCCTTCGTGTGCGTCTGAAAAGCTGATGGGAAAACTGCGTGAATGGGGCTTCGACGGCTATTTTGTGTCGGATTGCGGGGCTATAAGGGATTTTCATACTAACCACAAAATCACCGACACAGCACCGCAGTCTGCGGCAATGGCGCTGAAGGCCGGTTGTGACGTTAACTGCGGAAATACATATCTGCATATTCTGGCGGCGCTTGAAGAAGGGCTTATAACAAAGCAGGATATACGCACTGCCTGTATTCACGCATTACGGACAAGAATAAGGCTCGGACAGCTCGACGATAACGAGTTTGACGACCTGCCGTTTGATATTATCGCCTGTGACGGCAATAAAGCGTTATCGCTTGAAGCGGCGGAGAAATCAATGGTGCTTTTGCATAATGACGGCATACTTCCGCTTGACAAAAGCAGGATAAGCTCGATAGCCGTAATAGGACCGAATGCGGACAGCCGTGCGGCATTGCTCGGAAACTATGAAGGTACGCCCGACAGAAGCGTTACATTCCTTGAGGGAATACAGGACGCATTTGACGGCAGGGTATACTATGCGGAGGGCTGTCAGCTTTTCCGTGACAGAACGCAGGGTCTTGCACTGCCCGGCGACAGATATGCCGAGGCGGTTGCGGCGTGCGAGGCGGCAGATGTCACTGTTGTATGTGTGGGACTTGACTCTACTCTTGAGGGCGAGGAGGGCGACACAGAAAACAAGTCGGGGGATAAGCCGGATCTCAGATTGCCTGAGGTTCAGCGAGTGCTTCTGCAGAAGCTGAAAGACACGGGAAAGCCGCTTATAATAGTTCTTGCGGCAGGAAGCAGTGTGAATACCGAATGCGAGGGGAACGCCCTTATAAATGCGTGGTATCCCGGTCAGTACGGCGGAAAGGCACTTGCGGAGATACTTTTCGGGGAGGTTTCACCGTCCGGTAAGCTCCCGGTCACTTTCTATAAATCGGCGGATATGTTACCCGATTTCACCGACTATTCAATGAAGAACAGGACATATCGCTTCTGTGACGATGAAAGCAACGTGCTTTATCCTTTCGGCTACGGACTTACCTATTCGCACTTTGAATGCGGCGATATTTCGTACAAGGACAATACGCTTGCCGTTAATGTTACCAATACGGGAAGCAGAAGTGCGGAGGACGTTCTGCAGGTCTATATAAAGAGCGAAAACGGGGTGAAAAATCACAGCCTTTGCGCATTTGAGCGTGTTTCGCTGTTTGACGGGGAAAGCAGGACGATAAGCATCAATATTCCCGAAGGTGCGTTTGAAACGGTTGACGATAACGGCGTAAGAGCGGTAAGAAGCGGCAGATATACGTTGTACGCAGGTTTCACACAGCCGACACAGCTAAGCGAGAAGCTGTACGGCGGAAGGTGCGTATCGGTTGAAATAAGCATATAAAATAATGACGGCGGAAAAGCTTTTGCTTTTCCGCCGTATTTCAATATCTGAATCCTCCGATGAACGAAAGCGTTTGTGCGGCTGTCTGCGAGCCTTTACTCATAGCCGTTTCTATGTTTTTGTCAGCAAGATAGCTTGCTATAAAGCCTGCCTGATAGCTGTCGCCGCAACCGGTGGTATCTGTTACTTCGGATACCTCAGCGGCGGCACAATGATAAGCCGTGCCTTTTGAAAAGGCGGTGCTTCCGTTTTCTCCGAGCGTTACGATAAAGACCGTATTGGGATATTTTGAGGAAAGCTGTTTCGCTTTTTCAAGCGTAGGTTCATCTCCGCTTATAAACAAAAGCGATATGCAGTCAAGGAATTTTTCTATCGTGTCAAAATCCCTGCAAATATCAAAATCAACGCTCAGCGGAAAACGCTTTTCACGGCAGCAGTCTATTACATCGTTGAAATTCGGTCCGGAAAAAGTGGTATGCACCATATCCGACGAATGCAATAATTCCCTGTCAGACGCAGATAGGGCAAAGCTTGAGAACACTCCGCCGTTCCACGAATCGTCTTTATAATAACGGTCGCCGTCAGGGGTAAGGTAGGTGCGGTTCGAGGCAGTATCTCCGTTTTCCGTTCTGATATGAGTTTTATCGATGTTGAAATCTTTTATGCTGTCAAGGACGGTTTTACCGTAGCTGTCATTTCCCACAGCGCCGATTATATAGACCTTCGCATCTGTAAGCCGTGATATTGTTGCGGCAAAATTAAGCGATTCGCCTCCGGGCATTATCGTTTTGTCGAATATGTCGACGCACATACAGGTAAGAGTTGTTATTATCATAATGATCGCTCCTTGTCGGTTATGAGTATATAATACCGCTAAATCGGTTTGCAGTCAAGTATTTATAAGAAATTTTCAGATTTTACTTGACAAAGCGGCTCTCTTTGTGTATAATATATCAGGTGGCTGTAAACCAAAACAGCATTACACTGCTTGAAACGGCACAGCAAAAAGGTTTGCGGGATTTACAGCTTGTAAGTCGGCAGTGAATCGCTTAAGTCAGTATGACTGTTACCGTGAATACGGACAAAGGAGCATACGAAGGACGCAAGAAAATCGGAGCGTGGGTAAGTCTGTATGACTGTTACCGGGAATACGGACGGACAAAGGAGCGGCAAAATGTCAAAGAATATCGAAAACGCAATACTGCTCGATACCTACGGCAGTATGCTTACCGAAAAGCAATATGATACGCTCAGCCTTTACTATGACGAGGATCTGTCACTTTCCGAGATTGCCGAGAATATGGGTATCACAAGACAGGGCGTTCACAAGTGCATACGCACAGCGGAGGAATATCTCACTCAGCTTGAGGAAACACTCGGATTTGCGCAAAAGTACCGCAATGTCTGTGATTTATGCGATAAGCTGACAGCTCTTACAGATGAGAATGTCGGCAGTGCCGATGAAAAAGAGAAAATGAAATCTATTATAGAAGATATAAAGAATGCAATATAAAGAGGAGGTTGGCTGATGGCATTTGAAGGACTTTCGGACAAGCTCGGAAAAGTATTCAGCAAGCTGAAAAATCACGGTAAGCTGAATGAAAAAGATGTAAAGGAAGCTATGCGTGAGGTCAAGATGGCATTGCTTGAAGCGGATGTCAGCTTCCCTGTAGTAAAGGACTTCGTTGCAAAGGTAAGTGAACGTGCTGTAGGCAGTGAGGTAATGAACAGCCTTACTCCCGCACAGCAGGTAATAGATATAGTACACGATGAGCTGATACAGCTTATGGGTACGGATACGGCAAGGATTGATTTCCCCTCGAAGCCTCCGTGCGTTATTATGATGTGCGGTCTTCAGGGTGCAGGTAAAACAACTCATACCGCAAAGCTTGCAAAGTATCTTAAAAAGCAGAACAGAAGACCGCTTCTCGTAGCCTGCGATATTTACCGTCCTGCCGCTATCGATCAGTTGAAGGTAGTCGGCGCTTCGGTTGACGCTCATGTATTTGAGATGGGACAGACAAATCCCGTGAAGATAGCGAAAGAGTCGATAAAATACGCAAAGGACAACGGTTTTGACGTTGTTATCCTTGATACCGCAGGCCGTCTGCATATAGATGAAGACTTGATGAACGAGCTTAAGGATATAAAGGCTGAGGTTCAGCCGAATGAGATATTGCTCGTTGTTGACTCTATGACCGGTCAGGACGCTGTAAACGTTGCAAAATCGTTCAACGATATGCTTGACATTACAGGCGTTATCCTTACAAAGCTGGACGGCGATACACGAGGCGGTGCGGCTCTGTCGGTTCTCTCGGTTACAGGCAAGCCGATAAAGTTTGCAGGCGTCGGTGAGAAGACAGACGACCTTGAGCAGTTCCACCCCAACCGTATGGCTGACAGAATACTCGGTATGGGCGATGTGCTTTCACTCATCGAAAAGGCCAAGATAAATGTTGATGAGAAGGAACAGGAAAAGCTGGCAAAGCGTTTGCAGGAAAACAAGTTCGATATGAACGACCTGTACGCACAGTTTGAACAGATTGAGAAGATGGGCAGCATCTCATCTCTTATAAAGATGATTCCCGGAGTTGCGGGAAAGGTCAAGGAAGAAGATATAGACGAGCGCAGAATGTATCGCACAAAGGCTATTATCTCCTCAATGACGAAAAAAGAGCGTGAAAAGCCCTCTATCATTGACGCAAAGCGTAAGCGCAGAATTGCGGCGGGCAGCGGCACAAAGGTCGAAGATGTAAATCAGCTTCTCAAACAGTTTGACGGTATGCAGAAGATGATGAAGCAGATGGGACTTAAGGGCGGCAAAAAACGCAAGTTCCCGAAGTTCCCTATGGGCGGAATGGGTGGAATGAACGGTATGGGCGGATTCCCGATGTAAGCCGTTCAGGATTACAGGTAATTCATAGTGGTTGACAATTAATGCTTGACAATACACTTTGATTATAAAAACTAAAACTTAAATTTTTTATGAGGTGAACAAAATGGTAAAGATCAGATTAAGACGTATGGGCGCTAAGAAGGCTCCTTTCTACAGAGTTGTAGTTGCAGATTCACGTTACCCCAGAGACGGACGTTTCATTGAGGAAATCGGTTACTACGATCCTACAAAGGAACCCTCTGTTGTATCTATCGACAAGGAAAAGGCTGACAAGTGGCTCGCTAACGGCGCTCAGCCCACAGATACAGTTAAGAAGCTCCTTAAGGTTGCTGCTGAAAAGTAATCGCTGTTTCTGAAAGGAAAATAAAATGGAAAAATTGCTTATCGCTATGGTGGAAGACCTTGTAGATGACAAGTCCGCCATCCAGGTAACAGTTGACGAGCCTAAAGAGGACGGAACTGTTGTTTATCATCTGCACGTTGCTCCCGATGATATGGGACGTGTAATAGGCAAGCAGGGAAGAATAGCTAAGGCTATCCGTACCATTATGCGTGCAGGAGCAGTAAGATACAACCAGAAGGTTATGGTTGAGATCGACTGACGCACATCTGAATTGAACGTAAAACCCCGACTTTTGAAAGGTCGGGGTTTCGTTTATTAACTGAATGTTAACTTTACTGATTTTTTGTTCCTGAGGGTTATCCGCATTCGACAGTTTTCACAAAAAATCTATTCACTTCGGCAAACGGCAATTTATTTAATTGACTTTAATTAACAGGTATTATATAATAAAATCGGAGTATAGGATATTGTGGCGGAAAATGCAATATCCCAAGACAGAATTTTAAACAGAACAGCATCATAATATTGATTATAAATCGGAGAATAATATGGAACATTTCGGAATTGAATATTGGTTATTTACGTTCTGTATATATTGTATGGTAGGCTGGGTGCAGGAATCGACTATCGAGTCGCTGTATCACAGACGGCCGATAAACAGAGGCTTCCTCAGAGGTCCCTATATTCCTATATACGGTGTCGGCGGACTGCTCCTTCTGTTTATCTGTCATCCGTTCAGAGATAACGGATTTCAGGTTTTCTTTGTGGCTCTTATTGCCTGCACGGCGCTTGAATACTTTACGGGCTGGCTTATGGAAACCATGTTCGGCAAGCAGTTCTGGGATTACAGTATGTTCAGGATAACCTATAAAAACAGAATATCACTGGTGTCCTCGCTTTTCTGGGGTGTAATGGGATTGTTCGTTACATACGTTGTTTCGGACATTACATTGTATGTGCTTAACAATCTGCCGTATCGGTTTATATGTATTGCAGGTACGGTCATATCGCTGGTTATGGCGATTGATTTTATCGGCACGGTAAGAAAGCAGATTGATGTCGATAAGCTGAGAGGCACATTCAGTATAAGCAACATAAGCACTCATATTATGCGCTTTGATGTGATTGCGTCACGCATTCCGGGCATAAAAGCAAGAACCGGTGAAAAAAAAGAAGAGGATTCTGCCGAGTATAACGGCGATGATGAGAATGATGACAGATAAGAACACGTTTGTGCTTACAGACGATGACCGCAGATTTATAAAAACAGCAAGAAAGATACTTGCAAACGAAAAGGTACAGCAGATGAAGCAGTATGTTCAGCACGGCGATGTTTCCACCTATGAGCATTGCCTTATGGTCTGCCTGTATGCTTATATGTATGCAAAGAGGCTTAAGCTGAAGATAAATATCGAGGCGCTTGTAAAAGGTGCGCTTCTGCACGATTTTTTCCTTTATGACTGGCACAAGGGCGCATTCACAAGGGACGGTCTGCACGGATTCTCACATCCCGTGACCGCCGAACGTAATGCAAGGAACACGTTTTCTCTGACGGTTAAAGAGCGTGGGATAATAATAAATCATATGTGGCCGCTGACATTGACCAGACTTCCGAGAAGTAAGGAAGCTTGGCTGGTATGCTGGGCGGATAAGTATTGCTCGCTTAAAGAAACCTTGCTTAAAAAGCCGTATTGAAATGAATGTTAAAGCCTGCACGAACAAAAATCATTCCGTGCAGGCTTGTGTTTTATACAATTTATTTCACAGTAAAATATTTCTGCGTGTGGCTCCGTTTGGATTTCGGTTCTGCTAAGGCGAGTATACCGTCATCGACCAGAGGGTCTACATAACGTTTTATACAATATGACACAGATGCCATTCTGAGATATTCGGCAATTTCCTTTTTTGATCTTGGGGTAACGCAGAAATCAAAACGCCAAGGATACATCCACCAATAGCATTGTTAAGCGAGGCTCCAAGGAACAATCCTGCAACTCCACACAAAATAGATACAACTGTTCTAAACTTGTTCATATTCGCCCTACATTAAATATCCTGATTCTTCTGCTTGTTACGCTTCTTGTTACACAACGAACCTAAGAGCATACCGATTGCAGAAATTATTGCACCGGCTACAATCATTCCCCAATCCGGTGCATTCAGCTTGTCAAAAGCAATGTTGTTTGCCATTTTAAATGTTCCGTATTCAGCCAGCATATACATCACTCCGAAGAAAAGGGTGAATGCCCATTTTCCTTTTTTCCAAAAGTCATTTTTGCCGATAACAATGGACACAACGAATGTAGTTACAGGAAGAATAATCCAAAGGAACATCAAACTATAACCCATAGCATCACTTCCGCTTGTAAAGAACCAGAACACAATCATGGCAATCGCCCATACAAGCATATAAGATAGGATGGTAATAATTTTGTTTCTGTTAGCGTTGCTTTTTACAACATTTGTACTTTCTTCGAGATAATCATAATAGGTCTTCATTTTTTGCTCTCCCTTCAATAAATAGTCAAGAGAGACTTCGTAGCAATCGCTAATTTTAATGACACTTATGATATCCGGATAGGATTTTTCATTTTCCCAATTTGAGATGGTCTGACGACTCACTCCCAATATTTCGGCAACCTGTTCCTGTGTCAGCTTCTTTTCAAGTCTGGCTGCCTTGATTTTACTTCCAATATCATGCTCCATGCCATGACACCTCCCTTGCACTTTTATTATAGGATAACCACCGCTTGTAGTCTACCAAACGGCTTTGACATCGCAGAAAATACGTGTCAAAATGCTTTTACATTTGCTTTTTTATTACTTCTTCGCCTTTTCCTCTAATTCAAGCAGATACCTGTCATAGTCCGCCATGAACAATCTGTCTTGAATAACACGATACTTCTCAAATTCTGTTTCAGCTTTGGACTTGGCAATCTCCGCTGTGATTTTTCCGGCATCCTGCAAAACTTCTCTGTCATCCGCCATCAGGAATAAATCCGGGCGTTTGCTCCAATCTTCCATCGTCACTGGGATATGTCGTTCTGCACGGTCTTCTAAATTGTAACATAAAAAATTAAAAAGTCAACGTTAATTATCAAAATAATATAAAATTATATATTAAAAATTAGTACCAAAAGTTAAAATCAAAGCCTGCACATTTCAATCTGTGCAGGCTTTTTTTCACATTTCGTCTATAACTTCCGCAATCTCCGGCTCGGTGATCTGCTTAGCGTAATCATTATCGCCAAAGCACATAACATCTCCGATTTCCTTCTGGAATATCATTCTGAGCTTGCCGTCACGGACCTTCTTATCCGTATACAGCTTTCTGACCAGTGCGGCTTTGTCAATGTAATCGGGAATCGCAACTGGGAGCTTTGCACGTTCACACAGCTTTATTACACGGCTGACATTTTCGGGAGAAATATAACCGTACTTCTCACCGAGCTTCGCCTGTGCGATAAGCCCTATTGATACCGCCTCGCCGTGCAGCAGCTTGTAGTCGCTGACCGTTTCTATCGCTCTGCCGACAGTGTGACCGAGGTTAAGCACCTCACGCAGTCCCGATTCACGCTCGTCCTTCATTACGACTTTATACTTCACAGCGCAGTTATGCTCCGCTATATATTCGCAGGCGTCCTTATCGTTCACAAGTATCTTTTCAATGTTCTTTTCAAGATAATCGAACATTTCGCCGTCTGCAAGGCAGGCGTGTTTTATTGTTTCGGCAAGTCCGCTTGAAAGTTGTCTTTCGGGCAGTGTTTTCCACGTTTCAATATCAAGATATACCTTTTCGGGCTGGTTGAACAGACCTATCAGGTTAGTAGCCAGAGGAGTATCGACCGCTGTCTTTCCTCCGACCGATGCGTCTGCGGCGGCAAGCAGAGTAGTGGCATAATTGATAAAAGGTACGCCTCTGCCGAATGTACCTGCAACAAAGCCCGCAAGGTCGCTTACAACACCGCCTCCGACCGCAATTACACAGCAGTCACGGCGATAGCCCTTTTCAAGCATAGAGTCCTCGACAAACTCTTTCATTGCTCTGGTTTTCGACTTTTCTCCTTCGGGTATCACGAACATATCGGCACTGTAGCCCGCCGAAATGAGTTTTTCGTATATTCCTTTCGCATAAAGCGACTCAACAATGCTGTCGGTTACAACGGCAAACTTCTTTATCCTGCCGCAAAGCCCGTTTTTAATATCGCTTATCAGCGTGTCTGAAAGACCTCTGCCGATTTCTATATCGTATGAGTCGTCTACTATCTTTTTAAGTTCACAGAAAAATTTCATTGTTATTCCTCAAGGTACCTTGTGTTCGCCTGATATTCTGTCACTTCTGAGCTGTCCGCAGGCGGCAGATAGCTCAGTGCCGAATTCTTTCCTTCGTGTAACGTTTATCCTGTTCTTTTTAAGCTCGTCATAAAATGCCGTGATGTTTTCCTCACTGCTCCTTTTAAACTCGCTGTCGGGGGACGGATTGTACGGTATAAGATTTACAAACAGCCGTGCATTTCCGATAAGTGCCGCTAACTGACGTGCGTTCTCCCTGCTCTCGTTTATTCCGTCAAGCAGTATGTATTCAAGCAGTACCTTGCGGTTTGTACGTTCAACATAGTATTTAGCCGATTCTACGACTTGTGAGATACTATACCTGCGGTTTACCGGCATAAGCCTGTTTCTTATCTCGTCATCCGGAGCGTGCAGACTTACCGCAAGATTGCACGGCTCTTTACGCTCGGCAAATAATTTCATCTTGTCGCACAGTCCACAGGTCGATACGGTAATATGCTTTGTTCCTGTTTCGATTCCACCCGGAACAGTTACTATATCGAGAAAATCGCAAAGTGCGTCATAGTTGTCAAACGGCTCGCCTATGCCCATCACGGTTATATTACTAATCGTTATATTCTGATGTTTTTCGACAGCGAGTATCTGGCTTACCATTTCGCCGGCGGTAAGGTCACGCTGTTTTCTGAGCCTTCCGCTGCAACAGAATTTGCAGCCCATATTGCATCCGCTCTGCGTTGAGATACAGATACTGTTGCCGAACTTCTGCCGCATCAGCACTGTTTCGACCCTGCATCCGTCCGATAACTCAAAAAGATACTTAGAAGTATCTACAGATTGTAATATTTCGTCGATTTTCAACTTTCCGAAGAAATATTTGTCGGATAGAAGTGCTTTTATATCGGCTGATGTAAGCGTCATTTCGTCGAAACCTGCCGCTCTGCGCTTATATATGTCACGGAAAATGTTGACGCACTGAGTGGCTCTGAAGCCGTTTTCGGTCAGCAGCTTCTCCGCTTGTTCATAAGTCAGCGAATATATGTCCGTCATTGGCTGTCGCCTGTATCGGCTTCTTCCGCAAGCGATTCCTGCTCGATGTCCTCGATTATTTCACGGATTTCTTCTACGCCCTCGCCGTTCATAGCGGAAAACTCTATCATATGAATGTCCTCAGCACAGGGTATCTCGTTCATAAGCGATTCTCTGCGTGCGGCACGTTCCTTCTTTGACAGCTTATCAGCTTTCGTCAGCACGACAACAAACGGTATCCCGTTGTCGATAAGGAAGTTTATCATCATTACATCGTCCGCTGTGGGAGGATGTCTGAAATCGACAAGCTGGAACACGAGCGTCAGGTTTCTGTCATCGGCAAGGTAGCCCTCAACAAGCCCTGCCCAGCGCTGTTTCTCGGATTTTGATACCTTAGCGTAGCCATAGCCCGGCAGATCCGCAAAATAGATATTGTCAACCGAATAGAAGTTGATAGTCACCGTCTTGCCCGGCATTGAGCTTACACGGGCAAGCGACTTTCTGTTCAGTATCTTGTTTATCAGGGAGGATTTTCCTACGTTGCTCCTGCCCGAAAAGGCAATCTCGGCTTTTTCCGATTTCGGAATCTGGCTGAAAAGCCCGTAGGACGTATAAAATTCTGCCTTATTAAAATTCATGTTATATTTCCTTTACGGCATTCTTGCCCGGCTTTCTTGAAGCACGGGGCTTTGCTGACGGGAGCTTTTCATTGCTTTTCTTTGCGGCGGTAACATTAGGCTTTACAAGCGCTGTGTTAAGCACCGTGTCAATGTTTTCCGCAAGCACAAAGCTCATATTGCTCAGTATAACGTCATCAAGCTCCTTCATATCGGCCTTGTTCTCATCGGGTATGACTACCGTCTTGATACCTGCGGAATATGCCGCCATAGTCTTTTCACGCAGACCGCCTATCGGAAGCACCTTGCCACGAAGCGTTATTTCGCCTGTCATCGCAACATCTCTGCGTACAGGGATACCCGACAGAGCGGATACAAGAGCGGTTGTCATAGTAACGCCGGCAGAAGGTCCGTCCTTTGGAACAGCACCCTCGGGAGCGTGAATATGAATGTCCTTGTTCTTATAGAAATCGGGGTCAATCTCATACTTGCGGGAGAGCGAGCGTGTAAGGCTGACCGCAATTTTTGCAGATTCCTTCATTACATCGCCCAGTGAGCCTGTAAGCTCAATCTTGCCCGTACCCTCCATTACAAGCACCTCAAGCGGTAAAAGAGTACCGCCTACAGAAGTCCACGCAAGACCGTTCACAGCACCGATTTCATCCTGCTTTGAAATTGTTTCGCCCGTATATTTTCTTGCACCGAGATAGCCTTCAATATCCTTAGCCTTGATATTTATTTTATCAGCTTCGCCCGATGCGAGCTTTTTAAGCGTCATACGGCAGATTTTAGCTATGTTTCTTTCCAGCTTTCTTACGCCTGCCTCTTTGGTGTAAAAGTCGATTATCGAGTATATCGCATCATTTGCAAAACGAACCTGCGGCTTTATGCCGTGCTTTTTAAGCTGTTTAGGAACAAGATGCTCCTTTGCAATATGGAACTTTTCTTCTCTTGTATAGCTGCCAAGCTCGATAACATCCATTCTGTCGAGCAGGGGAGCGGGAATAGTATCAAGCGTGTTTGCGGTCGTGATGAAAAGCACGTTGCTTAAATCTATCGGTATTTCAAGATAGTGATCCCTGAACGCTACATTCTGCTCGCTGTCAAGAACCTCAAGCATAGCGCTTGCAGGGTCGCCCTTATAGTCAGTACCCATCTTGTCTATCTCATCAAACAGGATAACGGGGTTCATTGACTTTGCCTGCTTTAACGCATTGACAATTCTGCCGGGCATCGCACCTATGTATGTCTTTCTGTGACCTCTTATATCAGCCTCGTCACGCACACCGCCGAGCGAAACTCTTGCATATTTTCTGCCCAGAGCCGTTGCAATTGATTTAGCGACAGAAGTCTTACCTACTCCGGGAGGGCCGACAAGGCAGATTATCTGACCCTTCTTGTCTGCGTCCTTCCACTGATTGAGCGCAACTATTTCAAGTATACGTTCCTTTACCTTTTTCATGCCGTAGTGGTCATGATCAAGCTGTTTTTCGGCTTTTGCAATATCCGTCTTACCGTGTGTGTAAATATTCCACGGCATATCAAGCACTGTGTCAAGATATGTTCTGACAACAGCCGCCTCCTGTGAGCCTGGAGAAAGGTGCATCAGCTTTTCGCACTCTTTTATCAGCTTTTCTTCGGTATCCTCGTCAAAACCGCATTCTTCAATCTTGTCCATATATTCAAACGCTTCAGACTGCGGATCGTCAAATTCGCCGAGCTGACGGGAAATAGCCCTCATCTGCTCACGCAGATAAAAATCACGCTGGTTCTTGTCAAGTGCTTCCTTGACTTCCTCGTTGATATCCTGTTCAAGACGTACAATGTCAACCTCTTTTGCAAGGAACTTCACAAGCAGCTCCGCACGCTTGCGCAGTGAAAGGCAGGATAAAAGCGCCTGCTTATCCTCAACTCTTAAATATACGTTGAAAACTATCAGATCGATAAGTTTTGAAAGATCCTTTTCAGCGAGTATGCCTCTGTAAAGCTCAATGGGCATTCTGGGCGACATTTCGCTGTACTGCTTGAATTCGGTGTGGATAGTGCGGATAAAAGCCGTTTTTTCGGCGGCACTCAGTGTGTCGCTGAGCGCAGGCATAGGAGTGATGTCCGATACAAGAAACGGATCATCCTGAGATATGCCGCACAGCTTCGCCGTATAAAGACCCTGCACAAGCACACGTCTTGCGCCGTCGGGCGTATTCAGCGTCTGTCTTATTTCGGCAACCACACCTGTTTTGTAAAGATTTTCTGCCGCAACCTCGTCAACGTCCTCGTCTATCTGTGTCACAAGGAATATTCTTCTGTCGTTGTGTTCTATCGCTTCTTCGACCGCATTTATCGACCGATCCCTCGCTATATCAAAGTGCAGTATCATACCCGGAAATATTACAAGTCCACGCAGTGCGAGCGCCGGCATAGTTATGTGTTGATTTTTCATATTAGTCTGTCCTTTCTTGTTGTTCTGTATAAATAAGTCGAAACATTTCTGTTGTTTACTACCCATATTATGCTGTTTTGTATTGCAAATGTCAATACATTATTATACTATATCCGTCGGAAATTTGCAAGTAGTAGCCAGCTGTAAATAAAAACCGCCGTACATCTCTGCACGGCGGTCTAGACTGTCGATAAACTGATTGTTAGTAAAGTCACACAGTGAGATATATAGCCAACACCGCTGAAAGCATTTCCCGTACCGATAGGGAATTAATAATTTCGTGAGTGTATCTGTACAACTGCACAGACATTAACCTTTCAAAAAAACGCCACTAACCTGAGATATATGTACTAACCTGCGGACGTGTAGCGTTAAGCGTCCCTGCATTGACAAGATATACAATGTTCAGGTAGTTATTCGAGTTTAGCCAACACCCCAGCGGGGTACGGGTGTGGGTAAGGAAAGAGGGATGCCAAGCTGAGCATTGCTTTAGCAATGCTCCCGCTCCTCACGTCGCTCAAGAGGAATAACTGATTTGGGAGAAAACCTAAGGGACAGGGAGAGGGGCTGTCAAGTCCAGCGGAGTTTTAGCGGAGTGCACGAGCCTTGCGTGAGCGAGGCTCAGACTTGTACCTGATCCCTTTGGTTGTCTCCCTCTTTCATATTGACAAGTGTACCCATTCGAATAGCGAACCCGAGAAGTGCTGTCCGACAAAAAGAACTATCGGTAGCTTGCTATCATAGTCAAAGCTGAACGATATAGCAGAAGCATATCAAACAAAAGACTTTTTCTACAAACCGAAACCGCCGTACATCTCTGCACGGCGGTCGTGTTGTAATATCCTTTTTTGAAAAACAGTAGGATTACTTGCTGAACTTAGCGTCTGCAATTTCATCCATAGACTTGCCTGCATCATCATTCCATGCATACAGCTTACGGATTTCCTTACCAACCTGCTCAAGCTGCTGTTCGCTTTCGATACGTCTTACTGCATTGAAGTGTGAACGACCCATCTTGTTCTCCATGATCCAGTTGCGAGCGAATGTACCATCCTGGATTTCGCCGAGAACCTTCTTCATTTCCTTCTTTGTTTCGTCTGTGATAAGTCTCTTACCAACCTCGTAGTCACCGAACTCGGCTGTATCGGAGATAGAATATCTCATCATCTGGAAACCGCCCTTGTAGATAAGGTCAACGATGAGCTTCATCTCGTGGATGCACTCGAAGTAAGCATTCTGAGGATCGTAGCCTGCTTCAACAAGAGTTTCAAAGCCTGCCTTCATTAAGGCTGTAACACCGCCGCAGAGAACGCACTGTTCGCCGAAGAGGTCTGTTTCTGTTTCCATCTTGAATGTTGTCATAAGTACGCCGGCTCTTGAACCACCGATACCTGCGGCATAAGCAAGACCTGTGTCAAGCGCTCTGCCTGTAGCGTCCTGGTGAACTGCAACTAAGCAGGGAACGCCTCTGCCGATTGTGTACTCTGAACGTACTGTGTGACCCGGTCCCTTAGGAGCAACCATGATAACGTCAACGTCTTTGGGAGGTACGATCTGACCGAAGTGAATATTGAAGCCGTGAGCAAATGCAAGTGTCTTGCCTGCTGTAAGGTTAGGCTCGATGCTCTGCTTGTAAAGGTCAGCCTGTCTTTCATCGTTGATAAGGATCATGATGATGTCAGCCTTAGCTGCTGCCTCTGCCGCTGTGTATACTTCAAAACCTGCAGCCTCAGCCTTAGCCCATGACTTTGAGCCGTTGTAAAGACCGATGATTACCTTAACGCCGCTGTCCTTTAAGTTAAGAGCGTGAGCGTGTCCCTGGCTGCCGTAACCGATTATTGCAACTGTCTTGCCGTCAAGCAGAGAAAGGTTGCAGTCTTCCTGATGATAAAGTTTTGCCATTTTAAAGATCTCCTTTAAATTTGTTTTCGGAGTTTTGCCTCCGTGTATTAAAGCGTGGCTTTTACAGCTTCATAGAAGCCCCGCCTTTTTGCATTGCTATAGAGCCTGTACGGACGGTTTCCTTTATTCCGTACGGACGTAAAAGCTCCTCGAACGTTTTTATACGGGGAACGCTGTCGGATAATTCAAGCGTCATCGTATTTACCGTTATGTCGGAAATTTTTGCCTTTGCTATCTCGGCGAGCGAGATAAGCTCAGCCCTCTGTGACGGCTGGCAGGCTACCTTTATAAGTATAAGCTCTCTTGATAAAAGCTCCTCCGCAGGCAGATGACGTACTTTTATAACGTCTATCAGCTTGTTGAGCTGTTTTTCAATCTGCTCCAAGGTATATGCCGTTCCGTCTGCGATAATTGTAATACGGGAAATCTTCTCGTCCTCTGTAACGCCTACCGCAAGGCTGTCTATATTGAAACCTCGTCTTGCGAAAAGTCCCGCAACTCTTGCGAGAACGCCTGCGTGGTTTTCTACAAGTATTGATATAGTATGCTTCATAGGCTCACCCTTTACAGTATAGTCTTTTCATTTTCGGCTACTCTGACTTCAAGCAGATAACAGCCCTTCGACGAGAGCATCTCGTCAATCGCCTTGTCCGCATCGGCTATATCGGTAATTCTTTTTGCAGGTATGCCGTAGCTGTCAGCCAGCTTTATAAAATCGGGACTGCCGTCAAGGAAAACTGCTGTCAGCCTGTTGTCGTAACCGTTTGTCTGAAGCTCTCTTACCATACCAAGACGATTGTTGGTCATAACGATTACCTTTACCGCAATGTTATGCTGTATCATCGTCGCAAGCTCCATAAACTGCATCTGGAAGCTGCCGTCGCCGCATATTGCGACAACCTCGCTGTCCGGACGTGCCGCCTTTGCACCGAGAGCGGCAGGAACGGAATAGCCCATTGTTCCCATACCGCCCGATGTTATGAATCGTCCGTTTTTAAGACCGATATTGTTGACGGTCCATATCTGATTCTGTCCTACATCGGCGCTTACAACGGAATTGTCGGGGAGCTTCTGTCCGAGAAGCCTTATGAAAGCCTTGGGATTAACGCATCCGTCAGGCTCGTTGCCAATCGGCTTGTCCTGTGTTTTCTTTATTTCACTAAGTTCCTGCTTCCAGTCGTAGTGGTCGTAATTCTTCACACATTCAAGCAGCTGTTCGAGTATATTCTTTACATCGCCTACAACGGGTATCGTTGCGGCAAGGTTCTTGCCTATTTCCGCAGGGTCAACATCTATATGTATTACCGTTGCACCCTCAAGTCTGCTTATTGCGGTTACCGCTCTGTCGCCTACTCTCGCACCGAGAAGTATCAGCAGGTCGCAGTTGTTGATAGCGTAGTTTGCACTCTTTACGCCGTGCATACCTATCATTCCGTAGAACAAGGGATCGTCCGCAGGAACACTGCTCATACCCATCATTGTGTTAACAACAGGTATATCCGTTACCTGCATAAACTCTCTCAGGAGATTTACCGCACCTGCGGTAAAGATACCTCCGCCCGCACAGATAAGAGGCTTTTTGCTCTTTTCTATGGCGGCAACTGCACGCTTTATCTGCAGCTTGTTTCCCTGAATGCTGGGCTTATATGAGCGTATATCTACTGTTTTCGGATATTCAAAATCTATTACTGCCTTCTGAACGTCAAAAGGCATATCTATAAGCACAGGTCCCGGTCTGCCGGAGCCTGCGATGTAAAATGCGTTTTTGAAGATGACCGGCATTTCCGCAGGGTCTTTGACAAGATAGCTGTGCTTTACGAAAGGCTCAGCCGCACCTGTTATATCTGCTTCCTGGAAAACGTCACGTCCTATCTGTTCACAGCTTACCTGTCCTGTGATAAGCACCATAGGTATGCTGTCCATATGGGCGGTTGCGATTGCCGTGATAAGATTTGTCGCACCCGGTCCCGATGTTGCTATAGCAACGGCAGGCTTTCCGGTCATACGGGCATAACCGCTTGCGGCGTGTCCGCCGTTTACCTCGTGGCGCACAAGCACATGGCGTATATCCGAGCTTATAAGCTCGTCATAAAACGGACATATAGCCGCACCCGGATAACCGAATACAGTAGTTATACCCTCCGCTTCGAGAGCCTTTACCATAGCTCTTGCAACCGTCATTCTTTCTGACGCCATCTATCGACCTACCCCTTTTTAAGTGTTGATGAATATACTGTATTTTTATACAGCAAAACCGCACGGTAATTTTTGTGCTTACAAATAATTATAACCGCTTTACAAATAAAAGTCAAGATTTCTTTGCATATAAATAGTCGCCTTGAGGGTGGTTTTCAGTATATTTTTCACATAAATACCGCTGTCGGTGACGTGATGTATATTTTGCATACGCTTACAGCCGTATTTTTTTGCCGATAAACTTAAATTCAACTGTATATCTGCCGATAAATATACAGAGTAATTTTGCCTGCGGCGGTAAAATGCGGTTCAGGCGGAAAAGAGGCTTTTAATGGCGTTTGAACATCTGTGCGGTCAGGTCATGACCGACAGTAACGGAACGACTTACATAATATCCGATAATTTTTCGGTCATATATCCCGGTGACGCCCACCCCGACGTATACGAGTGGGCTGATATTTCTGCGGTTAAAATCGACAAAAGCAGTATCACTGTCACTACAGGAAAGCAGACATATCACATACCCGACAGGGCGTTTACGGACAGGGCGCAGTTTACAGCGGCAAAAACGCTGATATTGTCGCAGGTATCCGATAAGGAAACAGCCTGTGACGTTAGCGTAGAGGTGCTTCCCGACAAGCGCTTCTATTCAAATTACGATATACCCGATTCAGCTGTTTTTGCAAAAGGCGAATACAATCCCAAAGAGATACGTTCTTCCGTGCTGTCGCTCGTTCTGGGTAAAATGGGCAGACTGCTTTGGTGCATAGGGATACTTGCGTGCGTTGCCACTGCAATTATTTTTCAGATGTATATCGGTTTTGCACAGGATACATGGTGGTATCTGTCCATAGGCACATTCTTCTGCGCCGTAGGTGCGGTAGTGCTGACCTATCTTGTAATGGTGCTTATCGCAAAGATAAAATACTCGGGTCTTATCAGAAGCTGTGCGGATAACGATGAAACGATAACGTTTGCCGTATGCCCCGCAGGAGTATCCGCCGCAGAGGAGAGCGTATACAGCCCGCACGAGATAATTCGCTTCGGAATGAATGATAATTATATAGAAACCTCGTCAATGTTCATAGTCACAAGAGGGAACGCACCGCTTGTATGGATACCGAAATCGCTTTTTGACGGAGCGGCTCTTGACAGGATAGAACAGTACCTTGCGCTCGGAACGCAGGATAAATAAGCGGAAAGGAGCAGGGGATAATGAGTGAAAGAATACCCGAGGTCGTTTGTGAACGGATAAATATAAACGAAAGCGAAGTGCTTGTGTTCTCGGTCAAAAACGGACTTTCAAAGATAGGCATCTGCAGGATTAATTCCGAATATGATAAATACTGTCTTTATTCTCACGATGAGCCGGTAATTGCAATAAGCGGAGGAATGAACGATGATGACGCAGACAAGGTAATAAGCGAATACGGCAGTGCATCGGGCGGCTCGATAATTGCCGACAGCATAGACAGAGCGTATGAAAAGCTGGCGGCGGGAGGCTCTCCCGAATATGCCCTTGAGCCGCTTATGAGATTGCTTTCTGACGGACTTTATGCGGTAAGCTATGTTGAAACATATCCCACGGCAGGAGAAAATATGTTTTTCTGGTCGGGATACGGCGTGTCAAAACAGCTCAGAAACAGCAGCAGGAATATCAGATTAATCGGCGATAAGGCGTACAGCGCACCGTTTCTGATTCCTACCGAAAAGCCCTCGTCCTATGACCCCTCACTGATAAAAAAGGCAAGCGTGAAAGGAACGAGAAACGGAGATCTGTTCGGAATATCCCTTCATTTTTCGGGCCTTTACTCGTTACTGCTGAAGGGACATTATGCGGCTTGTGCGGCGGCTATAGAAAACCGACCTTTTTATACGGTACAGATACAGCCGCTTAAAAATATATGGAAGATAACGGACGAAAACGAGGAGATTAAATCCATAGGTTTTTCCTCTGCGTCATTCAGAGTACCGTTTGAATCTCTGACAAAGGAACAGCTGAGAATCGGACTTACCGCAAGAAAATACGTTACACCGGATACCTACGATACGATAAAGCAGAAGCTGGGGATAGTGCCGAAGTCAAGCCAGAAGAGGATACCGAAGCAGCTTGACATATTCTCCGAGCGTTATCCCGATGCGGATATGGTAGCCTGCGCACAAGGCATAGACGAGCTTACAAAGCCTATGCTTGATGCTCTGCTTGCAGGTCAGACCGAGCTTGACGGCAAGGTGATAATTTCGGAAAATTATTATAACAGCGTAACTGCTGCCTGCAACTACCTGCGTTATCACAGCAAGGACGATTTTATTGATTTTGCGCTGAACGTTATGCGAAATCCGGAGCTTTCCGCCACCTACGCATACGTTGCCTCCAGTCTTGCAAAGGTGCGTGACGAGCGTGTAAAGCAGTTCTTCACAGAGGTGAAGAATTCGGGCGATGCAGGATATTCAAAGATAATCGGCACGGCACGTTCCTATATTGACAACTATGACAAGTATGAGGAAATCTCATCGGAGGATTTCTTCAACGCACTCCCCGAGCCGAAGCAGGAAAGAAAGCGTAAGGAAATAATTCATCTGACCGGCGACACGAAAAGTGAAGACAGGATAAGCTCCGAAACCGCAAAAATGATGGCTGCCCACATAGCCACAATGATGGATAATAAAAGCAAATAAAATCATTACCGCCGTGTACAATTCCGTACACGGTGGTTTGCTGTTGTATGTGCTTTTCCGTACCACACGGCAAAGCTGTTTAATGATTTTACTTTTCTGTGCGGATTCCGCTGCCGGCCGCAGAAGCACTTGCACAGATCAGGCACAGCGGCTTTTTCAGCTTTTTTTCGCTCATTTTATAGTCTTTATCCAGTTTTCGAGCTTAGCCTTGTCTGTCATCAGCTTTGCACCGTTGAAATGAAGGTCAAGACCCTCTTTTACTGACGCACCTTTACATTCTACGGCAATATCCTTTAGCGTATGACCGATCCAGCCGCCGTTTGTGGCAAAAGGATATATTGTTTTTCCTGCAAGATCGTTGCTTTCAATGAATGTCTTTACTGCAGGTGCGAATGTGTACCACCATACAGGCGTTCCCAGTATTATAGTGTCGTACTGCGACAGGTCAACGTTTATCGGCTTTATAGGAGGTCTGAATCCTTTTCTGATTTCATCGTGACCCTGTTCCACAACGGCATCGTAATCTCCTTCATAAGCCTTGACTGTATCAATTACAGCCGTATCCGCATTTAGTGCTTCGGCAATATGTAAGGCTATATTTTTCGTGTTTCCCGAATAGGAATAATATATTACGATTGCTTTCATTTTACTTTACCTCCGTATAGATTTTCTTTGCATAGTTGAAAGCTGCCCACGCCTTAGGCCAGCCTGCATAGAATGCAATGTGAGTTATGGCCTCCGCCATTTCTTCCGCAGTAATTCCGTTTTCTTTTGCGTGCATAATGTGGTATTCAAGCGAGCTGTCAAGTACGCCGCTTCCGATAAGAGCGGCTACTGTTACAAGACTTCTGTCACGGGCTGAGAGTTTGTCCTCTCTTGACCAAACTTCACCGAATAATACATCATCGTTTAGCTCTGCAAATTTCGGCGCAAATTCGCCGAGTGCGTTTCTTCCTGCTGTCTGCTTTTTCATAAATAAGATCCTCCTTTATTTAAATTACAGTGCATTGTATTCTTTGTCCGAAACCTGTTCACACCATTCGTTTGAACATTCCTCGCCGGGCATTTCAATCGCTATATGAGAAAACCAGCTGTCCTTCTTTGCACCGTGCCAGTGCTTTACGCCCTCAGGGATAACGATGACCGTACCGGGTACAAGGCTTACTGCGGCCTTGCCGTATTCCTGATACCAGCCCTCGCCTGCGGTACAGATAAGGAGCTGACCGCCGCCTTTTTTAGCGTGGTGGATATGCCAGTTATTGCGGCATCCCGGCTCAAAGGTTACATTTGCGAGGAATAATCCGTCCTCTGCCTTTGTCAGAGGATTCAAAAACGAATCCCCGATAAAATATTTTGCGTAAGCCGTGTTAGCTGTGCCTGTACCGAATACGTTGAGTTTTTCGAATTCTTCTTTGGATGATATTTTCATCTTTAATTCCTCCCTTTTTGGATAATTTATCGTTTTGCGGTTTAATTGTACAACTTGGAGTTAACTCCATGTCAATAGGACACAGAAAACTTTCACCATAATTTCACAATACTAATTTTGGACAATTGCCGATATTCTCCGCCCACCACGCATTTTTTCTTGACTATAAGCATTAATTAGTGTAAAATAAAATTGTATAACTAAGGCAACACCGCACAATTAACGGCTATCGCCTTTGCCGCACGCTTGCTTGCGTATTTTCCGTCATCTTGCACAAATTTCGCTTGACAGGCGTCAGCCTGCCCGCACTCAATTTATACAATCTGACGAAAAATCTGACTGCGCAATCGCACGACAATAATTATGCGGTATTGCCCTAAAAAACGGGAATGAATCCGGAGGGTATAATTTATGCTTTTACATCAGGTAAAGCTGCCGCACTTCAAACATTCCGCCGAAAGCGAAACAGTAAAGCTACCTATGCCCGACAAGGTAGTGATAAGTATGGCTCAGCATCTCGGCGCACCGTGTACCCCGACAGTAAAGGTCGGCGACAAGGTGAAGATAGGCGATGTGATAGGCAGCAGTGAGGCGGCTATGTCCGCACCCGTTCACAGCAGTATATCGGGAACGGTAACGGCAATAACCGATGTCCTGCATATATCGGGCAGAAATATGCAGTCGGTCGTTATTGAGAATGACGGCCTCGAACAGATTAGCGACAGTGTCTGTCCGCCTACTGTAGAAAACAGGGAGCAGTTTTTACAGGCGGTAAGAAACAGCGGCTCCATAGGTCTTGGCGGCGCAGGCTTTCCTACCTCGCTGAAGCTCGGCTTTGACCCCAAAGAAAAACAGCCCGATTTCCTTATTATAAACGGTGCGGAGTGCGAGCCTTACATAACCTCCGACTACCGTTGCTTTATGGAGGAGGGCGAGGACGTTCTTGAGGGTGTGTTGCTTATGCTGAAATATCTCGGTATACCGAAGTGCGTTATCGGCATTGAAAAGAATAAGCCGAAGGCAATCGAGAAAATGACAAGGCTTTGCGAAAAGCACGACAACATCACGGTAAAACCGCTCAAATCAAGCTATCCGCAGGGTGCTGAGAAAACGCTTATTTTCAGCACGACAGGCAGAGTAGTAAAGGAAGGCACACTGCCCCTTGCAAGCGGCTGTATAGTTATCAATTCCTCTACTGCGGCATTTATCGCACAGTATATAAGAACGGGTATGCCGCTCGTAAAAAGAAGAATAACCGTTGACGGAAATATTGTGAAGAAGCCGTCAAACTTTATTGTTCCCGTCGGAATGTCTATAGGCGAGATAGTGTATTACGCCGAGCTTTCCGACAAGCCCGACAGAATAATACTCGGCGGACCTATGATGGGTGCGTGTGCATTCGATCCCGACTATCCGCTTTCCAAAACAAACAACGCAGTGCTTATGTTCGCAGACAGCCCCGTGTATGAGCCGTCAGAGTGCATACGCTGCGGCAAGTGCGTAAAAGCCTGCAGTATGAATCTTCTGCCGACAGAGCTTGAACACGCATTTGATATGAGGGACGCAAGGCAACTTGAAAAGCTGAAGGTAAACCTCTGCGTCAATTGTGGCGCTTGCAGCTTTGTCTGTCCGGCAAAGCGTAACCTTGCGGAAAAGAATCAGCTTGCAAAGGCATTTCTGCGTGAGCAGTCAACAAGGAAAGGAAAGTAAGGGTATAATATATGTCTAAACTTATAATAGAGCCGTCACCGCACATAAAGTCGGGTGTTACGACTCAGAAGATAATGCTGAGCGTTATTATAGCACTGCTCCCAGCCCTGTTTGCGTCTGTGTGGATTTTTGGACTCAGAGCGCTCATAATGACAGTAATATGCTGCACGTCCTGCGTGATTTTCGAGTGGGCTTGCAGAAAGATAATGAAAAGAAACAACACGATAAGCGATCTGTCCGCTGTGGTAACAGGTATGCTCCTTGCGTTCAACCTGCCCGTTACATTGCCTTTTTATATGGCGATAATCGGTTGCTTTGTAGCAATAGTAATAGTAAAGCAGTTCTTCGGCGGTATCGGTCAGAACTTTGCAAACCCTGCGATAACAGGCAGAATAGTGCTGATGCTGTCGTTCACGTCCTATATGACGACATGGGCAGAGCCGTTCTATTACCGTAACGCAGGAGAGATAGTAACGACATCGACACCTCTTGTAAGCGAAACGCCCGCTTCGCTTGCCGACCTGTTCTTCGGAACAACAGGCGGCTGCATAGGCGAAACCTGCGCTCTTGCACTGCTTATAGGCGGAATTTTCTTAGTGGCTGTCCGTGTAATATCGCCCGTAACTCCTCTGTGCTTCATCGGTACGGTGTTCGTACTGTCGATATTCTCAACAGGAAGCCTTGAGGGTGCGTTAGCGTCCGTTCTTTCGGGTGGACTTCTGCTCGGTGCAATATTTATGGCTACCGATTATGCGACCACCCCCATCACCACAAAGGGCAGGATAATATTCGGCATCGGCTGCGGACTTGTGACTATGCTCGTACGTTGCTTTGGCAGTATGCCTGAGGGCGTATCGTACTCGATACTGCTTATGAATATCCTCTCTCCGCTTATCGACCGCTTCACAGTGCCGAAGGCATTCGGTGCGGCAAGTGAGCAGAAAGGCGGTAAGAAATGAACGTACTGAAAAAAATCAAGCCCGTGCTTGTATTGTCAATTATCTGTACTCTTATCTGCGCACTGCTGATAGTCACATATAATCTGACTTATGTCGATACATCCGGTGTACTGACAGATAATCTGAAAGCCGGCTGTATCGCCGCAGACGGCGAGGGCGAATATGCGCTTATCACCGATAAGGCGGCGGCAAAGCTGGACGGCGAAGAATTCGGTAATATCTCAAAGATAGTAAAGAACAAGACAAAAGGCACGTTCCTTTTTGAAACCGTTGTTGACGGCTATGCCGCAGACGGTATCGACGCAGTAATAGCGATAGACAAAAACGGCGCAGTAAGCGGTATAAGCATTATCGCACTCGGTGAAACTCCCGGTCTTGGCTCAAAAATAAACGACGATGCATTCCTGCAGAGGTTCTACGGCGTGAAGTCGGATATTTCAATAGTCAAGTCAGAGCCGAAAAACGAAAACGAGGTACAGGGAATTACAGGCTCGACGTTTTCTTCAAAAGGTATGGCGAAGGCTGTAAATCTTGCCGTAAAGGCATACTCGGTAATGGATAAGGAGGTACAGCCGAATGAGTAATCTGAAGGAATTTACCAAAGGACTTATAAAAGAAAATCCGAACATGGTAATGCTGCTCGGTATGTGTCCCACGCTCGCCATTACAACAATGGCGGCAAACGGTGTAGGTATGGGACTTTCCACAACGTTTGTACTTGTATGTTCAAATATAGTTATATCTCTGCTTAAAAAAGTGATTCCCGACACGGTAAGACTTCCTGCATATATAGTTATAGTAGCAGGCTTTGTAACGTTTGTTAGCCTTATATTACAGGCTTTCGCCCCCGATATTTATTCGAGCCTCGGTATGTACCTGAGCCTTATCACAGTTAACTGTATCATTCTCGGCAGAGCGGAAATGTTCGCATCTAAAAACAAGGTCATTCCGTCGATAATGGACGGTCTTGGAATGGGACTCGGCTTTACGCTGACGCTTGTGCTTGTAGGCTCCGTCCGTGAGATATTCGGCTCGGGTCAGTGGTTCGGAATTACCGTAATGCCTGAATTTATAGAGCCTATGACGCTGTTTATTCTCCCTGCAGGCGGATTCTTTGTACTCGGTGCCGTTATAGCCGTTGTAAACCGCCTTATGAAGAAAAAGCCCCGTGAGATCGGCTGTCACAACTGCCCCAACGCAGAGGGCTGCCCCGGTGCCTGCGACAAGGCAAACAGTAACGGAGGTGAGCAGTAATGGAAATCGCAAAAAATCTGATGATAATACTGCTGACAGGCATTCTGACCGAGAACTTCGTATTATCGAAATTCCTCGGTATCTGCCCCTTCTTAGGTGTTTCAAAGAAGCTCGACAGCTCAATAGGCATGGGTGCGGCGGTTACATTCGTAATGGTCTGCGCAAGCCTTGTTACCTATCCTATCTACTACGGTATACTTGTTCCGCTCGGAATAGAGTATATGAATACGATAGCGTTTATCCTTGTAATCGCCGTATTCGTTCAGCTTGTTGAAATGGTGCTGAAAAAATATATGCCGCCGCTTTATAAGTCGCTCGGCGTGTATCTTCCCCTTATCACCACAAACTGTGCCGTACTCGGTGTTACACTGCTCAACCTTACAAAAGACTACGACCTTTTAGAGAGCGTTGTAAACTCGTTCGGTGCGGGTCTTGGCTTTATGATAGCTATGATAATATTCTCAGGTGTACGTTCAAGACTTGAACGCTGTGATATACCTAAGGCACTTCAGGGTGCGCCGATAACGCTTATGGCGGCTTCGATAGTATCGCTTGCGTTTATAGGCTTCGGCGGTGTAGTTGACGGAATTTTCGGCGGTTAAGCGAAAGGAAAGACGATGAAAGAATATATTTTACCTATACTTATATTTCTCGGCTTCGGCGCACTTTCGGGTATATTACTGCTGATAGCGTCAAAGGTGCTGGCTGTAAAGACAGATGAAACCGAGGCAAAGATAACCGAGGCACTTCCCGGTGCAAACTGCGGCGGATGCGGTTATTCGGGCTGTGCAGGCTATGCCGCCGCCGTAGCTCATGACGGCGCTCCGACTAACCTGTGTAAGCCGGGCGGAGCGGATGTTATGAAGAAGATAAACGCAATAATGGGTACCGAGGGCGGAGAATTTATCCGTGAGGTAGCCTATGTGGCCTGCAACGGCTGTGAAAAAGCGACTAAGGACAGATTTACATTCACAGGAACAAAGTCCTGCGCCGCTGTTGAGAAATTCTACAACGGCAAGGGCGAATGCCGCTTCGGCTGTGACGGCTACGGCGACTGCGTAGCGGTTTGCGGTAATGACGCAATTACGATTACTGACGGCGTTGCGGTGGTTGACCCTGCTAAGTGCGGCGGTTGCGGAAAGTGCGTTACCGTCTGTCCGAATCACCTTATATTCCTCCGAAAAGAAACAAGCACAGTTGCTCTGCGTTGCTCGTCAAAGGACAGCGGCAAGGTCACAAGAACGGTATGTACAAACGGCTGTATCGGCTGTAAGATATGCGAGAAAAAATGTCCTCACGGTGCGGTTATCGTTGCAGATAACCACGCTGTTATCGACTATGACAAATGTACCTCGTGCGGCACCTGCGTATCTGCCTGTCCGAGAAAGTGCCTTGTCAATATAACCTGCACACATTCCGAAAAGACAGAGCAGGCGGACAATTAATCCGATTATTTCAGGCAAACGAAAGGAAAACGACAAGAGATGTCAAAAGCAAAGAGAAAGAACAGCTCATACAAGACAGAACCTAAGAAACCCGTGATAAACAGCCGTAGTGACAGAATACGCTATGCAAATCAGAAGCTGTACGATTATCCGCTGTCTGTCACTTGGTTTCGCATATTCAAGACCGTGATAACGGTACTGCAGGCTGTTATGTCGGGCTACTCGGCTATAGTATGCGTTGTGTCGGTATTTGCGTCATTCAGCGATGAAGTGCAGAAACAGGCAAATGCCGCCGCAATACCCGGCTTTATTGCATACAATATCGTAATGTCGGTACTGCTTGCGGCTGTTGTTCCTCTTTGCGTCATAATGTTCAGACAGCTTTCCGAGCTGACGCAGAAATCTTACGGTTTCCTTAAATTTTTCCTCATCTATACCTCGTGTGTAAACGCTGTAAGCACTTCGGCAAGCGAGCTTTTCAGAGTTGCGCTGTTCAGCGGTGTTAAAGACTATGACATCAGCATAACAAATATACTTTTCGCAATTTTCTCAGTAGTATTTATGGCAGTATGGCTCATTCTGAATTTAAGATATTTCAAAAACAGAAGGAGCCTTTTCAGTGATTGAAAGGACGTAACAAAATGGATGAAAACGCAAAAAAGAATGAACGTGAATTAAGAAAATATCGTGCAAAGCTCAGAATGGATTATTATCCGTTGCCGCTCAGGTGGTTTAAATTTTTCCGCTATGTGTCGATGATACTCAATATCATTAACTGCATATCGGGTATAATCAGCTATATTCTTATAGCCGCCACAATTAACAATCCCGAAGCCATCGAAAAGATACAGGCTGCCTTTGCCGAAATGTCCGGAACGTCCGGAATGAATATGGAATTATTCACGGTAATCGCCGTAGCGGATTTTCTGGTAACGGTCTATCTTCTTGTGCTGTGTGTGCTTGTGTTCAAAAGAATGGGTACGCTCGCAGTGTCGGGATATAATCTGATAGTCGCATTTCTGATTTCTGTTCCTGTTATAAACGGCGTGCGACAGCTTATGTCAGGATGCCTTAATGTTATGGTCTATCCGGAGGTTTATACATTCGGCGATACTGTCAGAAATATGATAGTGATGATAGCTTTTTCGGGTGTCGCATCACTGCTTAATTACATTTATTTCAGAAAGCGTAAGAGCCTGTTTACAGACAACCCCGAAATTGACGATATTGAAATCGACAACGGAAGCGTTCAGCTTCAGCACTATGACGAATGCCCGTTCTGCCACGCAAAGATAAACGGCAATTCGTCCTTCTGCGAGCATTGCGGAAGAAATTTCACCGAACCGGCGGATAATGGTGAGGATAATTCCCGGAAGGAATAAAAAATAATGAAAGTTACAGAGTTGTTTTCACTCGGAGCAAATGAAATTAAAAACCGTCTGCCTATGGCAACTGCGGCAAAGTTTTCTACTCAGAAGATAGAGGGCAAAAGCGGAAAAAGCCTGCTCGCCGCCTGCATATCACGGTATAACTGCCGTATCATTCCGATAGCGGCGATCATAATGATAATCTGCACGTTTATGTCGGTTCTGTTTGAAAATGTAATTACCGATGGCGGTTCGGCGGAGATTGCAGGAGAGGTGCTGATACTGTTCACCGCAGTGTGCGGTGTCGGCTTCGGATTTTATTTCAGCGGAAAATACCCGTCATATTATCCTTATGTATTCTGGGGACTTTATCTGATTTCATACTGTATAAAGGTCACCGGCTGTATTTCCGGGGCGACCGGACTTTCACAGACAGCGGTAACAATAATGGTTTTTGCCGCCGTTCCCGTTTTCGCACCTGCCGCATCGGCGTTCTTCCTCGGAATAATCCCCGTGTGGTATACGATACTTTGTAACATCAACAATGTTTCGGGCTATTACCCGTTCACAGTGTGGGGACTTGCTTTGCTTGGCTTTTTCATATCCTGCTCGATGTACAGCCTTTATACCGCCAGAATGATAAATTCAAAGCGTATAAAGGACGACAGAGAGAGGATGAAGATGTCTGCGGTTATGGACAGCCGTACAGACCTCTATAACAGGGCATACGGCATAGAAAAGGCTACAGAGCTTCTCAGAAGCGGCAACAGCATTTCACTTTTACTTGTCGATATAGACAATTTTGCGGAATATAACCGCATTTACGGCAATGAAAAAGCCGATGAAGTGCTTTTCGCCGTAGCCAATTGCGTAAAGATAATATCAAAGCCTAAGACGGATATTATCTGCAGATATGAGGGCGATACTATCCTTGTCTGTCTTACGGTAAAAGCCGATAAGGATGCAATTGTACTCAGCGAAGAAATACGCAGTGCCGTAAGGGATATGAAGATACCGTTCCCCGAAGCAAGCCGTTACCGTAACATAACGGCGACAGTAAGCGCCGCAAGAGGTATGCCCGGCGATACCTATGACGATATATATGTCAGAGCAATGCGCTCCCAGAGCGTTGCAAAACGCATAGGCGGAAACTGCATAGCATTCAAGGAACACACCTTCAGACCCGATGGAGAAAAATAAACACAAAAAACCGATGCTTTTTGGCATCGGTTTTTCCAGTCTGTCGAAAAACCTCTATCGTTATCCAAAAATGGGGTTTGGGGCGTAGCCCCAAGGCAGGTCGCAGGGACGCCAGTCCCCGTATTCACCCCCTTTCCGGGGGAAAGGGGGCAGGGGGATAGGGATAATAAATCAGAAGTTTATTTCAAAAACAGACTTTTTCTACAAACTGAAAAACCGATGCTTTTTGGCATCGGTTTTTTTAATCTCCTGCTTTACAGTACCTTTATAAGATCGTCATAAATCGGCGCATAATGCTCGTCCGTTATGCCGAAATCCATTTCCTTGTACGACCATACCGCACGGGCGATATGAAGCTGTTCAAATGCTTCGTTTATCATTCTGAACCAGTTCAGCGTGCTTTCGGGGTCAGCTCTGTCTATTACGCCGTATTCACCGCAGTAAAGAGGAAGCTCCAGCTTTTCCGCTACCTTTACAGCGTCGGCAAACATCTTTACAAAGAAGCCGCTGTCAATCATACCTGTTATACCGTCAAAATCCGAAATGAAATCCTCACCGAAATATTTTCTGCTGTCTGCAAGAAGCTTTTCGGCTGTAGCAGGGAATTTCGTGCGGTATGACTTATCAAGGCGATCTACCCAGCCGGCACCCTGATGAGTGAAAACAAGCGGATTGTAGCAGTGGAACGTCAGCACTATGTTTTCATCCCAATCAATGTCAAGGAGCGTCAGCCCGTAAATGCTCGAGTTGAAGATACCGCCGATGACTATTTTTGTTTCGGGCGCTATTTTTCTTATCTCCTTTACGGTACGGCTTGCTATCTTGTTCCACGAATCTGTGAAATCTGCGCTTGTGACTTCGTTGAGCAGTTCGAACGCTATATGACTGTCATTTCCGTAACGCCTTGCTATCTCCTGCCACAGATATATAAACTGATCCTGCAGCTTTTCGTTGCCGAAAAATCCGCAATAGCTCGGATCGTCAAAGATATATCCGCAGGTCTTGTGCAGATCTATAACGATATTAAGACCGTGCTTTTTGCACCAGCCGACACAGCTTTCAATGTAAGCCATTCCGCTTTCGATGATTTCGCCGTCATCTGTCTGGATAACATTGTAATCTACAGGCATACGGACGTGATCAAGTCCCATTGTAGCTATCTTTTCAATATCCTTTTCGGTTATGAAGGTGGAATAATGCTCGTCATTGTACTTGCTTCCACACTGCGAGATCCAACCGCCCAGGTCTATACCCTTATAAAATCCGTCAAAATTTCTCATGGTTTTCCTCCTTGTTCTTTTCGGCACCGTACAGGGTCTACCCCTGCAATTTCCCTTGTTTACAGCTTTATTATAACAGCAGGCAGGAAAAATCAATACCTGAATTGTGGCGGATTTTATATATTTGTGTGATTATTTTCTGCCGAGCGCTTTTGCAAGATCCTTTTCCGGAACGTCGGTCGGCGTGATGTTGTAGTTTTTTACAAGTATATCAAGCACTCCCGGCGAAACAAACGCAGGCAGAGTAGGACCGAGGAAAATATTCTTTATTCCGAGATATAAAAGCGTCAGCAGTATGCAGACAGCCTTCTGCTCGTACCACGACAGAACAAGCGTCAGCGGCAGGTCATTCACCGAACAGCCGAAAGCATCCGCAAGTGCAAGTGCGATTCTTATAGCGCTGTAAGCGTCATTGCATTGTCCGCAGTCGAGTATTCTCGGTATGCCTTCGATCGTACCGAGGTCAAGGTCATTTATACGGTACTTTCCGCAGGCGAGCGTCAGGATAAGCGTATCGGGCGGTGTTGCTTTTGCAAAATCCGTATAGTAGCTTCTGCTCGGACTTGCGCCGTCACAGCCGCCTATCAGGAAGAAGTGCTTTATCTTTCCCTGCTTTACAAGCGCTACTATCTCATCCGCTCTTGACAGTACGGCATTATGAGCAAAGCCCGTCATAACCGTATGACCGCCGTTCATACCCGTCATTTCCTTATCCTCGTCATAGCCGCCGCATTCGAGAGCCTTTGCTATAACAGGCGAAAAATCCTTATCGTCACCGATGTGGACAAGCTCGGGGTAAGATACAACCGATGTTGTGAAAACTCTGTCGCTGTAGCTCTGCCTTACCGGCATAATGCAGTTGGTGGTGAAAAGTATCGGAGCCGGAATATTGTGAAATTCCGACTGCTGATTCTGCCAGCCTGTGCCGAAGTTACCCTTTAAGTGCTTGTACTTTTTGAGTTCGGGATACCCGTGTGCAGGGAGCATTTCACTGTGGGTGTAGATGTTTATACCCTTGCCCTCTGTCTGTTCGAGCAACAGCTTTAAATCATGCAGATCGTGACCGCTGACCACTATAAACGGACCTTTTTCTATCGTCAAAGGAACGACAGTAGGCACGGGATTACCGTAGCTTTCCGTGTTTGCACTGTCAAGAAGTGCCATGCACCTGAAATTTACTTCGCCTGTTTTAAGCACAAGACCTAACAGCTTGTCCGGATCGCTTTCGTCCTCGATAGCCCTGAGTGCCGTGTAGAAGAAGGAATTTACCTCGCTGTCGGCTTTACCGAGTGCAAGAGCGTGATACGCATACGCCGCCATGCCCTTGATGCCGAACAGAATAAGCGATTTCAGCGAGCGAATATCATCGCTTGCTTCCCATAGCCTTGAAAGCTCATAGTTGTCAACCTTGCTCTTGCATATTTTTCGTTTCTCCTCCTCGACCTCTGCTGTCAGTTCATTTACAGTTTTTGTATTGAAGCTGACATTGGTGATAGTCGTGAAAAGTCCTTTCAGAACAAGGCGGTCTGTGCTGTCCGTAGGAGTACCGCACTCCGCCGCTTTTGCAAGACCTATAAGTGCACCTATAAGCTCGTCCTGTGCTTTTGCGGTATCGCTTTTTTTACCGCATACGCCTGCTTTTCCGTTGCATTTTTCGTTGTGTGCCGTCTGCTGGCACTGAAAACAAAACATTTCGTCCATAAAAATTACCTCCTTGTCCTATTCTGCGATAATTGAGTAAGAATATACACCGATAAGATATTCTTGACACGGCAGACAAAGAGTTCTATAATAGTTAATGTCGGTTATATAATGCTAACGGATAATTCCCCACAAAATGCAGAGAATATCGGGAAAATCGTAAACCGACGGAGGTTACAGATGGATAAAAATATGTTAAGTGAATATGCAAAATTGATGGTAAAGGTCGGCGCAAACGTTCAGAAAGGGCAGAAGGTACGCCTCTACGCAGAGGTTGACCAATACGAGCTTGCTACCCTTGTTGCGAAGGAGTGCTACAATGCAGGCGCAAGCTATGTCGAGATGTTCTGGAGCTGCGGCGCTGTAGAAAGGCTTCATTACGAAAACGCTTCGGTAGAAACGCTTGGTACTGTTCTTAGCTGGGAAGAAGAAAGGCAGAAGCAGATGGTTAAAGACCTGCCTGCAAGGATTTTTATAGAATCTGCCGATCCCGATGAGCTGAGCGGTATTCCTGCGGATGTAATTTCAACGGTCGGCAGGATGCGTTCAAAGGTGCTCAAGAAGTACCGTGACGAGATAGACGGTAAGCACCAGTGGCTGATAGTTGCCGCCGCTTCACCCAAATGGGCAAAGAAGGTGTTCCCGGACGATGACAGCGATACCGCAGTGGAAAAACTCTGGAACGCAATTTTCTCCTGCGTTTATCTTGACGGCAATAAAAACTGGGAGCAGGTGTGGAAACAGCATACCGATACTATGAGGGAAAAAGCCGATTGGCTCAACAGCAAGCGCTTTAAATCCCTCAGATACAATAGCAGTAACGGCACAGATTTCACCGTACAGCTTATTCCCGGGGCGAAGTGGTGCGGTGCGGCTGACATAAACCGTGTAAACGGAGCGGCTTACGTTCCGAATATGCCGACAGAAGAAGTGTTCATAAGTCCGATGAAGGGAAAGTGCGAGGGCAGACTTGTTGCCACGAAGCCTCTGAGCTGGTCGGGCAACCTGATAGACGGCTTTGAGGTGGAATTCACAAACGGCAGGGTATCCGGCTGTAAAGCAAAGCAGGGCGAGGAAATACTGAAGAAGATGTTCGCTATGGACAGTGGCGCTTCAATGCTGGGCGAGGTAGCGCTCGTGCCTAAGGAATCCCCGATAAACCGTTCCAGACTTCTGTTTATGAATACCCTCTTTGATGAGAATGCCTGCTGTCACGTTGCGGTAGGCGAGGGCTTCCAGGAGGTTATCGAGGGAGCTGAAAATATGACTCTTGACGAAATTCACGCTCTTGGCGTAAACGATTCTATAATACACGTTGACTTTATGATAGGCTCTGATGACCTTGATATAACAGGAATTTGCGAGGACGGCACAGAGATACCCGTGTTCAGAAACGGAACGTGGGCGTGAAAGGATAAACCCACAGTATATAATTTGTCGAATTTATTGAATTTTCGGATTACATTGCAGTAGTATTGCATTGCTGTCAAAAATATGCTAAAATATAATCGTAGATAATTTCCAAAACGGTAAAGGACCGATCAGTAATGACAATAGCGATATGCGATGACAGTGTAATAGACTGCTTACTGTCTAAATTTCTGATAAGTGAATATTTCAAAAAGCACAGAAAGACGTGCGACATAGTCACCTATGAAACAGGCGCAAAGCTGATTTCCGACTTTGAGGACGGAGCGGTTTTCGACATTGTTTTTATGGATATATATGTCGGGGAGGAGCTGGGCATAGATATTGCAGGAAGGCTCAGAAATGAAGGCTACGATAACCTACTGATATTTTCGACTATTACTCCCGAATACGCAATAGCGAGCTACAGCGTCAAGGCAAACGGGTATATTCTGAAGCCCTTCAGCACCGAAAGAATAGAAAGCGTTCTTGACAGAGTGCTTGAGCATTATGTGAAGGACTATATCAGGATAAAAGTACGCAACAGCTATGTCAATATTATGTACAGCGACATTATCTATATCGAAAGCCGCAATAACCGCTGTATACTTCACACTGCCGATGAGGAATATCCGCTTTATATGAAGCTCGATGATATAGAACAGCACATTGCCGATGAAAAGTCACGCTTTCTCAGATGTCACAGGAGCTATATCGTCAATATGGATCACATCACGGCGGTTGATGAACAGTTCAGATTGGATAACGGCGACAGCGCACTGATACGGAGCAGAAGCAGAGCGCAGATCAAAAAGACTTATCTTGCATACTCGCAGTCGGGTAAAGTAAAGCATAAAAAGCAATAAGCATCCGGACAAAACCGGATGCTTCAGACTGTCGAAAAAACTCTTGTAAACATTAAAATGGGGTCGCAGGGGCGAAGCCCCCGTACAGGTCGTCAGCCATTTGTGCCACTGCATCGTGCAGTGGCTTTGTGTGGCTGACTGCAAGCATCCTTGCTTGGACTAGGGGCGGTAGCCCCAGTAATATAGCCCCTTTCCACGGGGAAGGGGTTTGGGGTTTCGGCAAGGATGCCGAGATAGAACGCCCAAAGGCTTTGCAGGACGCAAAGCCCACAAAGCGTTCTTATAGGGATAGAGAATTCGCTCTATCTTATAAAAACAGACTTTTTCTACAAGCTGAAGCATCCGGATAAAACCGGATGCTTTACTTATATATTCTCTCTTATAAACTCCGAGATCAAACGGTATACATTTTCCCTCTGGACTTCCTGCAGTATGCTGTGACGCATTCCATCAAATATTTCAAGTCTGACATCAAAGCCGTTTTCGATAAGAAGACCGGCCTTTTCTTTTGCATAAGCGCCTTTATCGCCCACCATATCCTGTGTTCCGCTCATTAAAAGAACGGGCGGTTTCGGTGAAACATTCTTAAGATAATCCTTGCGCTGTACTTCGCTTGCAAGCTGTAAAAAGCTCCTGTAGAAGCGACAGCTGTACATTTTGTTGGTATACGGGAGAGTTTCATAATATAAAGCACGCTCAAGGTCTGATGTCACCCAGGATACCGTGCATTTTTCCGGAAAAGGCTCCGCAACCTTTCCGAACAGCTTCAGGAATACGTCCATACTCGGAGCATCTGCGCCTTTTTCGGAAATTTCCGCTTCTATGTCCGACAAAAGCGCTTTCGTATCATGTATATACGGACAGCCCGTAAGTATAACTCCGCTGTAAAGCGAGCTATCGCAGTGACAAATAACATATTGAGCCATCTGTGCGCCAAGGCTGTGACCGAGCAGAAACAGCGGTGTGTCACTTTCCGAGTGAACGTATAACGAAAAATCACCGCATTCCTTTGCAGCGGTCTGAACGATATTGTCTATATTCGCAGGCAGTGCCGTTCTTCCGTGTTCACGGTATTCGCAAAGATATACCGACATTCCTTTGGCTGTAATATATTCGGCGAACTGCTCATAGTATTCCGACATTTCGCCAAGCCCGTGAATTATCTGTATTTTTGCCTTTTCGTTATCGGAAAGCCATTTTTTGCAGTGCATTCCCTTGTATTCAAATTCCTGTGTAGTCATAAAATTCTCCGTAAAAACAAAGCAGGCATTTTCAGCCTGCTTTTGTTTGCTATTTCTGTTATTCTTCCGTAGGCCCATCAAGATGAATCTGACCGTCCTCACGCAGATGGAACTGCTTGACCATCTTCTGAAGCTCTTTCGCCTGAGCGGCTGTAAGTGCGCTTGCACTTGCACTTTCCTCAGCTGTTGCGGCATTGTTCTGAACTACCGCTGAAATCTGGCTTACGCTTGAAAGCACTTGGTCAACCATAGTTGCCTGCTGTGCCGAGCCGTCCGATATTTCGTTGATAAGTGTGTTTGCATTGCTGAAACGTTCCATAACACTTTCGATAGTCTGTGCGGTTGAATCTGCGATAGCCGTGCCGTTTGAAACAGCCTCTATAGTGCTGCCGATAAGCTCGCTTGTTGTCTGTGCTGCTTCTGCGGACTTGCTCGCAAGGTTTCTTACCTCGTCTGCAACAACGGCGAATCCCTTGCCTGCTTCACCTGCTCTTGCGGCCTCTACAGCGGCATTAAGGGCAAGTATATTTGTCTGGAATGCGATGTTGTCGATAGTGTTGATAATCTTCTCGATCTCGGCTGATTTTTCGTCTATAATCTTCATAGCGGCAAGCATCTTCTGCATTTCTGCATTGCCTTCCTTAAGGTCAGTGGTCGCAGTATCTGAAATTTCACTTACGTTCTTTGCGTTTTCGGCGTTCTTGTTTACTTTGCCTGAAATATCGCTTACATAGTCTGAAAGTTCACGGATGGATGCTTCCTGTTCGCTTGTACCCTGTGCAAGTGCCTGTGAACCGCTTGATACCTGCTCGGAGGCATCGTATAGCATAGTTCCTGCCTTCTGTATTCTTGAAAACGAGTCATTAAGATTTACAAGTATCTGCTCAAATGCCGACTTTATGGGAGCAAATTCTCCCTTGTAATCATAGTTAATGGTAAAGCTGATGTTGCCGTATGACATCTGAGTCAGCAGATATGTAAGCTCATCGACCATTTTCTTCAGATACCACTTTGCAGTATTGAGCGAGCCTGCGAGCTTTCCTATATCGCTGTCGTTTATCTTGACGTCAAATTCAGCGGAAAGAATACCCTCTGAGAAGTTATTAAGTTCGTTGCTGATTTTTCTGATAGGCTTTACTATTGCTTTTTTTACATAAATGCAAAGCAGGATAAATGCCGCAGTAACGATAATCGAAATGCCCTCGGTAATCAGTGACAGCATTATCGAAGAATGATAAACAGGGTCGTCGTGACCTACCATTGTCAGAATGTTGACAGTGCATACAGCAATGGTAGCCAGCATCATTATACAGCAGACAACGCATAAAAATGTTATTACAACTACCTGGCTCTGCACTTTATTTTTTAGCCAGTCTTTATTTTTTTTCATAAGGAACACCTCTTGAACTTACATTTTGATAATCTGATTTTATCACAAATGCTGTAATAAGTCAAGAAGTAAAGCGGTGTGTTTAGTGGAATACACCAAAAAAACGTTAATAAATGTACAAGTTGCACGAAAGCCGCCATGATATACTCATAGCGGCTCAGCTTGTAGAAAAAGTATGTTTTTTCAAAAAAAGTGCTTGTTCTCAATCCCTATCCCCAAACCCCTTTCCCCGGGAAAGGGGCTATATTACTGGGGCTACCGCCCCTAGACCCTGTCGGGGGCTACGCCCCTGCGACCCCATTTATATAATCAAGAGGTTTATCGACAGTCTGAGCCGCTATGATATATTCATAGCGGCTCAAACTGTTTTGTTTGTTAAACCTTTGCGGTAAACAAACGTCTGCAATATTTGTTGTCCAGTCCGTGATACAGGAGCAGACCGAGAACTCCGCAGGAGATGACCTCACCTGCACATACCGTCAGCGCCGAGAACCATAATGCGTCCGGTACACCGTAAGCATAGGTCAGTACAAGCGGTACTATAACAGTATTGGCAATTATGGGCGGAAGGGGGTACAGTATCCTGTGATGCTTTCTCAGAAGATATGTGCCTACCGCTCCTATGAGTGTGGCAAGGCTTCCGAAGATAACATCCCATATTACAGCACCGGTCAGTATGTTTGAGATAACACAGCCTACAACCAGTCCCGGAATTGCCGCCGGAGTAAACACCGGCAGGATCGTGAGCGCCTCGGAAAGACGCACCTGAATTACGCCGTTTGTAAGCCCCAGCAGGCTGACAATATAGGTCAGCACTACATAGATTGCGGCGATAACGGCTCCCTGTGTGATAAACAGGACTTTTTTGTTTCGCATATTGAATTGTCCTTTCGTAGTTTTGATTTATCCGTCTTTTGACGGAAAGTGAGGATATTGCGAACTCACAAAAAATGATTTTATCACAGTTAAAGTGCTTTGTCAAGCCTATTTTAGCGTTTCTTCAATCGCCCCTGCAGATTCTCTTATGTCATCGGGTGCGTTTTTGAAATATCGGGCGGAACATGGATATATACAGCTTCATATTATCTGTATCCGCTTTCGACCCCGGAACAGCCTTTTCTTATCGCATAGCAATCCCGAAAGGGCAAATCGGTTTATTCTATATTTTACTGCCTTATATAAATACCTTGATCCTCGATATAATCCTCAAGCTCCTGCTTCATATCCCATATAGCCTCCTCTTTGTCGGCAGACTGTCTGTAGTCGCCTTTATCATTGGGCTGTACGGGAGCTTTTTCCTTTTCGTCTGTCATATTTATCATATCCTTTCGGCGTATTTTCTGCTATTTACATTTTATCACAATCTGTAACACAGTTCAATATGCTGTGGCACAAAACGTCAGTGATAACGGAAGTTGACATATTCTTTTAAATGAGTATAATATTTATTGATGAAGAAAGGAAGTTTAACTTGAGCGTAGATATAAAAGAGAAAAAGAAATCCGGAACGGTCCTTATGACAGAGGGCTCTATCTGGAAGAAGCTGCTTATATTTTCCGTGCCGCTGATACTGGGCAACCTCTTACAGCAGTTATACAGCACGGTCGATTCTATAATAGTAGGAAACTGCGTGGGCAAGGAGGCGCTGGCGGCGGTAGGCTCAACCGGCTCTATCGTCAGTCTGCTGATAGCGTTCAGCCAGGGCGCATCGGTCGGCGCAGGCGTTATTATATCGCAGTACATGGGTGCAAAGCGTAAGGACGATGTGAAAAGAGCGGTACATACGGCTATGGCAATCGCAGTTATAATCGGCCTTTTGCTGACGGTTGCGGGCGTATTTATGAGCAGACTGTTCCTCGTATGGATGCAGACGCCGGATAATATCCTTGACGGCGCATCGCTCTATTTGCAGATATACTGCGGCGGATTGCTGTTCAACGTGCTCTATAATATGTGTGCCGGAATATTCAATGCGGCAGGAAATTCAAAAAGACCGCTGTTATATCTCGGTGCGGCGTCAGTTGTCAATATAGCGCTCGACCTTATACTGATACAAGGCTTCGGTATGGGCGTAGAGGGTGCGGCGATAGCGACCGATGCGAGCCAGCTTGTTTCCTGCGTTATGGCTATAATCTATATGGTGAGGGTAAATGCGGATTATAAGCTGTTTATCCGTCAGATAAAGGTACACAGGGATATGGCGATAAGGATAATAAAGATAGGTCTGCCTACAGGCATTCAGAATATGGTCATCTCCTTTTCAAACGTGCTTGTACAGGCAAGCGTCAACAGCTTCGGCTCGGATGCGGTAGCAGGCTTCGGCGCATATCTTAAGGTGGACGGCTTCAACATCCTGCCGGTGCTTAGTATAAGTATGGCGGTGACTACCTTTGTCGGTCAGAACTACGGTGCGAATAAGCCCGAACGTGTTAAAAAGGGTATGTGGACAGCACTCGGTATGGGCGTTGTTTATACTGTCATAACAGGCATCCTGCTGCTTGTGTTTGCCGACCCGATTTTAAGGCTTTTCACAAACGATGACGCAGTAGCCGCCTGCGGCGAAACCGCAATGAAATACTTCTGTCCGTTCTATTTCCTGCTTGCAATAATGAATGTGCTTGCGGGGGCTGTAAGAGGCACGGGCAAGAGCATTCCTCCGATGCTGATATTACTGTTCGCAATGTGCATTTTCAGAATATTCTGGATATGGCTCGTAGTGCCGCTTTTCCCGACTATTGACGGCGTTTATCTGCTGTACCCTGTTTCGTGGGTAATAGGCGTTGTGCTTATGGCACTGTATACCTGGAAGGGTAAATGGATGCCGAAAATCGAGTAAATATCCGACTTGAAATGAATACGGAATAACGCAGATATGCTTAAAAACGGCACTGCGTTATTTTAATAAATTGCACAAAATGCTATTGACGAAAACGATTACATATGCTATGATGGTGATAAATGTATATTGCGGTTTGCGTAAAAAGCCGACAACTGCAAGACGGAGGAGAACGTGGAAAATAAGTATAGATTCAGGGATAGCTCGTTGTCATTTGACGAGCGAGTAAAGGACCTTTTATCAAGGCTGACAATCAAGGAAAAGGCAGGACTTATGTCAAGTCATATGGCGGCTGTGCCTCGCCTTGATATAGGCGAGTGGTATGTCGGTGCGGAGGTTGCCAGGGGATATGTTTCGAGAAACCCCGATGAGCCTACGACCGTATTCCCCCAGCCAATCGGGCTTTCTGGAACGTTTGACACGGAGCTTATGGAAAAGGCGGGACTTGCGGCAGGCAAGGAGGCACGGGTGCTGAATAAACGCCATCCGAGCGGCCATCTGATGCTGTGGGGGCCTACCGTTGACCTGTGCAGAAATCCGCTCTGGGGCAGAAACGAGGAGGGCTACGGAGAGGACCCGTTCCTGACCGGAGAAATGTCGGCGGCGTACACAAAAGGGCTTGCAAACAGGCACGGGGAGTACCTTCAGGCCATCCCGACGCTGAAGCATTTCTGCGCCAACAATACCGAAAACGAGCGTGGAACTGCCTCGTCCGATGTCGATATGAGGACGCTCAACGAGTATTACTATGCGGCATTTGAACGCCCGATAACCTGCGGCGGAGCATACTCTGTAATGGTGGCATATAACGAGCTTTCGGGTGTCCCGTCGATTATAAATCCGGATATACAGAAAGTCCTCAAAGACAGATGGGGACTGGGATTCGTGGTAACTGACGGCGGCGATTTCTCGCAGAATGTAACGTTCCACAAATACAGCGAATCCCACGCAGAAACGTTAGCCCTTGCGATAAAGAACGGTACGGACGTTATGACCGACTGCGAGGACGTGGTCGAAGCGGCGGTGTTTGAGGCATTAAACAGCGGACTTGTGTCGGAAAAGGATATAGACAAAGCGCTGTATAACAGCCTGCTTGCAAGGTTCAGACTTGGTGAATTTGACGAAAAACATCCATTCTCAGATGTGTGCGAGATGATGATTGACAATGAGGAGCATAAGTGCCTCAATCGCAGAGCAGCACTGGAACAGATGGTATTACTACGCAATAGCGACATACTGCCGATTTATGATGAATGTAGCGTGGCTGTAGTCGGTATGAACGGTAATTGCAATCTTATGGATTGGTATACAGGTTATTCGTCATATAATACAACAATATTCGACGGAATAAAAGAAAGATACGGAAAAGCAGAATATGATAATGCCTGCGATCATATAGTAATAAAATCAAAGCTGACGGGAAAATATCTCGGCGTTGCCGATGATGATACGGTGAGTGCGATTTACGAAAAGGACGATCCGAGGGCGCTTTTTGAAAAGGCGGAATACGGCCACAATGAAACAACGTACCGTTCGCTTTATAATAACAAGTACATAACGGAAAACACCTGTAAGTGCGACAGCGAAAGCACTTACCGCTGGTTCTCGCAGGAAATAATGAAACCGCAGAAACACGGAGATGAGGTACTGTACCGCACCTATTTCGGCAAGGCTCTGGGCGTTGACGAAAAGGGAAAGCTGACGCTTGTAAGGCAGTACGGGTTGACCGATGACAAGCTGTTTTGCGAGGAGGTCATATCAGACGGTATAGTGCGTGCCGCAGAGCTTGCGAAAAAAGCCGATGCGGTTATAGTCTGTATCGGCAACGATCCGATGATAGTAGCCCGTGAAATGTACGACCGTAAGACGCTGTCACTGCCCGCACATGATTCTGCGCTTGCCAAAGCGGTTTACAGCGCCAACAACAAATGCATAATGGCGGTCGTGTCAAGCTATCCGTTCTCGATATGCGAGGAGCAGGAATATATGCCTGCTATAATCTATACCACTCACGCAGGTCCGGAGCTTGGAAACGCTTTCGCCGATGTTATAAGCGGCAAATATTCTCCTGCCGGCAGACTGGCACAGACGTGGTATAAAAGTGAATATGAGCTTGCTCCGATAGAATGCTACGATATTATCGAAAACGATATGACATATCTTTACTACAGGGGAAAACCGCTCTATCCGTTCGGATACGGGCTTAGCTACGCAAAGTTTGAATATTCGGACTTTGACGTAAAGGAAAACGGAGATGCTATAAGCGTTTCGCTTGATGTCACAAATGTTTCCGAAACGGACAGTGACGAGGTAGTGCAGATATATTTCCGTATGGAGAATCCGTCGGTAAAGCGTCCGCTAAGACAGCTTGTGGCTTTTGCCCGTGAGCGTATCGAGGGTGGCAGGACAAGGCATTTTGAGTTTGATATAAAAAAGTCGGAGCTGAGATTCTATGATGTCAGCCGTGAACGTTTTGCCGTAGAGCAGGGCAGATACACCTTTATGGCGGGTGCGTCAAGCGAGGATATAAGGCTTACAAAAACAATCGACGTAAGCGGTGAAATAATACCTCCGAGAGAGCTTTGCAAGGGCGTCAAGGCAAAAAATTACGACGGCAAATGCGGGGCGAAAATGAAATACAGCAAAAAACTCGAACAGCACTATATGCTCGGCGGCGGACTTATCTACAACAACTGTGTGCTTGGTGAAGCCGACAGTATAGAGATAGTGTGCGGAAGCCGTGTCAATATGGGAAAAATAACCGTGCGTTACGGCGGAGAGACATTATGCGAGGCTGAGGTAAAGCCAACGGTAGATGTTACCGAATTTGAAACGGTGACGGCACAGTTTGACAAGGCTGTGCTTGCCGGAATCGACAGGGAGAAGCCTGCTGTGTTTGAGCTGTGGATGCCGGAACAGATATATATTCTCGGCTTCAGGACTTATTGATATTTTCAATCTGCAGTGATGCTAAAGGACGGTGAAGGCGGTTTATCCGCCTTAGCCGTCCGTTTTTTATGGTACGGGGTATTACAGTGCTGTATGATAGGGTTGGGTGTTTGGCGGCATCAAGACCGTAAAAATATATTGTTGACAAGGCGGAGAACATATGATAATATATTATTAGATTTCTAACAGTTTAAATGCAAATTTAAAATATTCCGGGAGGTACGAATGGGAAATTCACTTCATCACTTGCTTATGACAAACCACACCGCTTTTCGCAAGCGGATTTTTTCCGCCCTGAAAAACGAGGGGCTGACTTCGGGACAGCCGAAGGTACTTGAATATCTTGCGGAGCATGACGGAGCGATGCAGAAGGATATTGCCGCCGCCTGCAGAATTGAGCCTGCAACGATGACTTCACTGCTTTGCGGTATGGAGAAAAAGGGTCTGATAACACGGTCAGCGCCTGACAGACGCTCGCTCAGCGTATATCTCACAGAGAAGGGAAGGATGCTCATTCCGCTTATCAAAGAGGAATTTTCAAGGATAGAGGACAGGGCTACCTGCGGATTTTCCGATGAAGAGCGTGAACTGCTTATTTCGCTGTTGTCGAGGATGCGTGAAAATCTTGACTGAATCAAAGAACGAAGGAAAGACGAAAATGTCAAAGAAAGAAACCGCTAAAAGATATGTTTTATTTATAATAAGCCTGTTTTTCTCCGCACTGGGAGTGACTTTTACAAAGCACGGGGAGCTTGGCGTATCGCCGATCTCGTCCGTTGCGAATGTACTTAGCTGTACAAAGGGAGGATTCTCGCTCGGAGTATGGCTTATAATCTGGAACTGCATATTGATACTCGTTCAGATAATTATACTAAGAAAGAAATTTCAACTGATACAGCTTTTACAGATCCCACTGTCGTTCCTGTTCGGATATTTTACCGATTTCGGTCTGTGGCTTGTCGGGTTTATTCCTGTGGAAAGCTACATAATGCGTCTTGTAATGGTGATTGTCGGAATAGTGATACTTGGCTTCGGCGTATCACTGTCGGTTTCGGCAAATGTTATAATGAATTCGGGAGAGGCATTTGTAAAGGCGATAGCAGACACGGCAAACAAGAATTTCGGTAATGTAAAGATAGCTTTTGATGTAAGCTGTGTGGTGCTTGCGGTGATTCTGTCGCTGTTGCTGTTTGATTTCACGATAGTCGGAACAAGGGAGGGTACTGTTATTTCTGCGCTTTGTACCGGTCTTGCGGTGAAGCTGTTCCAAAGGCTGACGAATGAGCCGGTGAACAGACTTGTGAGTGATTGACGTATTATAAAAGGACAGACGTGGGGCGAGGGATTATTGTCTTTTTGTAATGGTTGTGGGGATGGAGAGGGTCGATGCAACTGAGGCAATCCCTCCGTCTTGACGGCAAAAAAGTTTGCAATATAAAAAGAGCGGACATATCGCAAGTAAAAAGCAACAAGGCAACAGTTTGTGCTTTGCCGTCAATCCACCTCCCTTTGACAAGGGAGGCAAGGGTGGTGGTGCAGGGCGAGGGATTATTGTCCTTTTGTAATGGTTGTGTAGATGACAAGGTTCGGTGTGGCAATCCCTCAATAGTTGGCTGAGCAAAGCTCAGCAACAGAAGCTCACCTTTGACAAGGGACGGGCATGGATGCCCGAAGTTGAACGCCCAAAGGCTTTGCATGGACGCAAAGCCAACAAAGCGTTCATATGGCAAGGGGGATAGTGCTTTTTGTAGGATAGCACTTCTCGGGTTCGCTATTCGAGTGGGTACACCTGTCAATATGAAAGAGGGAGACAACCAAAGGGATCAGGTGAGAGTCTGAGCCTCGCTTACGCAAGGCTCGTGCGCTCCGCTAAAGCTCCGCTGGACTGCCGCAGTGAAGCAAAGCGAAACGATTGAGCACTTGCCAAAGGTAAGTGCTCAGCCATATACCCTGTCCCTTAGGTTTTCTCCCTCTTGGCTCCCTCTTTCCTTACCCACACCCGTACCCCGCTGGGGTGTTGGCTAAACTCGAATAACTACCTGAACATTGTATATCTTGTCAATGCAGGGACGCTTAACGCTACACGTCCGCATATTAGTACATATATCTCAGGTTAGTGGCGTTTTTTTGAAGAGTCAATGTTAGTGCAGTTGCACTAATACACTCACGAAAATATTAATACCTTGCCGGTACGGAAAATGTTTTCAGTGGTGTTGGTGTGAAAATTTCTCAATAGTTGGCTGAGCAAAGCTCAGCAACAGAAGCTCACCTTTGACAAGGGACGGACATGGATGCCCGAAGTTGAACGCCCAGAGTTTCGCAAGGATGCGAAACCAACAGAGCGTTCATATGGCAAGAGTGTTGGCGGTTTTCGAGGGATAGTGCGGTTTTGGGCGAGGGTAGCTAACGACAAGAATATAAAAAAAGCGGTCACAGCATATTACTGTAACCGCTTTTATTGATTATTGCTTTGTGTAACTTCCGCCGTTTCGCCGTCCTTTAAAGATATGTAGCGTTATTAAAGGCGGAATTTGGGGCGGCACATTGCCGCATTTTCGTTTGATTTGCCGTCAGCACTACAAATCATTCCCGCCGTTTTGCCGTCCTTTAAAGATATACAACGTTATTAAAGGCGGAACTTGGAGCGGCACATTGCCGCCTAGCCTTCGTATTCGGAGAATTTGGGAGCGTTGGCTATTACGTCGGCTTCAAGAGCCTGCGGTAACTGCTCGTAGTGGTCGAACTGAGCAGTGAAATGACCTAAGCCTCTGGTTATCTGACGGACAACGGTTGCAAGGTCGGTTATCTCGGACTGGGGCATCTGAGCGTCAAGCTCGGTCATACCCTGTTCTTCCTCGCTGGGATTCATACCGAGAACAGTGCCTCTGCGCTTGTTGATGACCGTCATTATATCACCTGTGCTTGCATCGTCAAGAATTACCTTTACAAGACAGATAGGCTCAAGCAGACAGGGCTGTGCCTGTGCAAGACCCTGCTTGTATGCAATGTGAGCCGCCATTTTGAACGCTTGCTCGGAGCTGTCTACAGGGTGGTATGAGCCGTCAAGCAGAGTAGCCTTTAAATTAACGACAGGATAGCCTGCCAGTACACCGTGTGCTGTCGATTCTACAAGACCCTTTTCAACGGCAGGGAAATAGTTCTTAGGAACGCTTCCGCCGAAAACCTTTTCCTCAAATACAAGAGCGTCGCTGTCGCAAGGCTCGAATTCAATCTTTACATGGCCGTACTGACCGTGACCGCCCGACTGCTTCTTGTGCTTGCCTTCAGCCTGTACTTTTTTGCGGATAGATTCACGGTAGGCGATTATCGGGTCGGAAACTATGACATCCACACCGAATTTTGCCTTCATCTTTGAAATTGCGGCATCAAGGTGCTGTTCGCCAAGACCGCCTAATATACGCTGATGCGTTTCGTGGTTGTGGTTGTAGCTTAATGTCTTGTCTTCCTCGACCATACGCTTTATCGCATTGCTTATCTTGCCCTCGTCATTCTTATCCTTTGCGGAGATTGCCTTGAAGAAGCAGGGAACGGGATATTTTTCTGCGGCGAATACCGTTTCATCGCCTGACGCAGTGAGCGTATCGCCCGTGTTTGCACTGAGCTTTGTTGCGGCTACTATGTCGCCTGCATAGGCTTCAATCATATCCTCTGTTTTCTTGCCCTGCATACTAAGAAGCTTACCGGGCTTTTCAAGATTGCCTGTTGTGCGGTTAACTACTTCAGTTCCTGCGGCAAGAGTACCGTTGACTATCTTTATATAGCTGAGCTTGCCGACAAAGGGGTCGGCTACTGTCTTGAACACCTTTGCTTCAAGCGTGTCACGGCTCGCATACTGTACTTTTGAGCCGTCATCGCAAAGCTCGCCGCCTGTTTCATCTGGGCTTGGGAGCATATATATAATGGTGTTGAGCATCATATCAATGCCTGCAAGAGTGTCGCCCGAACAGCATACAACAGGTGTGATGTAACCCTTGTGTATACCGTCGTGAAGTCCCTTTACTATCTCGGCCTCGGTGAAGTCCTCGCCCTCGTTTTCAAAGTAGCGCATCATAAGCTCTTCGTCCGTTTCGGCTACAGCCTCAGCCATTGCGGCACGCAGACCTTTCAGACGGTTTTCCGACGCAGGCATGGGTACTTCGGTAGGTACGCCGTTGTCATAAGTATATGCTTTCATTTCAAGCAGGTTTATGTAGCTTTCAACGGTGCCGTACTTGTCAAAGGGAACGACTATGGGGCATATGGACGGACCGAACTGCGTCTTAAGCTCCTCAAGGCACTTGTAGAAGTTGCTGTTTTCTTCTTCCATACGGGTGACAACGAACATTGTCGCCTTGCCGTGCTTTATCGCCTCTCTGTAAGCCTTTATGGTGCCGACCTGAACGCCGTCCTTTGCGGGAAGCGCTATTACAACGCTTTCTGCTGCGCTGATTCCTTCGTAAAGTCCTGCGGCAAAATCAAACTGACCGGGAGTATCGAGAATATTTATTTTAACGTCTTTCCACTGGCAGTAAGCAAGCGAAGTACCGAGTGAGATCTTTCTCTTTATCTCTTCGGGATCATAGTCGCAGACGCTGTTGCCGTCCGATACTCTGCCCATTCTCTCAATCTCGCCGCACTTGTAGAGCAGGCCTTCCGCTACGGATGTTTTACCGCTGCCGCCGTGTCCTGCGAGGGCTATGTTTCGTATGTTTTTGCAAGTGTAAGTTTTCATGGTTTTATCCTTTTATCCTTTCATCAAAAATTCGGATAAATACATTATATACGGATTTTGGAAAAATTACAAGAGATTTTTCGTGAAAAATGAAATACGGGTGTAGAAATGTCATTGCGAAAATTGTGCAGTTTGTACAACTGTATGCTTCCGACCGATATTAAAACGTGTCGGGTCGGAAAAAAATCGCTTTAAACTGTTGACAAATGCGGAAATGTATGTTATCATACAACTGTATCAACATAGATAGTACAGTTAAGGAGAAAGGCGGTGTGATATGTTTTCTTTAAGATTGCAGGGCGGCATTCCTTTGTCTGAGCAGCTTGAGGCGAGAATAGCGGAGCTGATAATCGGCGGTGAAATGGCTGAAAACGAAAAGCTGCCTGCTGTGCGTGAGGTCGCAAAGGCGCTTACTATCAATCCGAACACGGTGCAGAAAACCTACAGACAGCTTGAACAGAGAGGGCTTATATATTCGCTTCCCGGAAAGGGCAGTTATGTGGCTGAGCGGTCGCAATATTCCTCTGCGGTGCTTGAAAAGGCAACGGAGGAGTTTCGCAAGGCTGTTGAGGACGGTGCGAAATCCGGTCTTACCGGGGAGATGATGAAGGCGGCTGTTGACGCTGTTGTTAACAAGGAGGGAAAAGTATGATAAATGTTGAAAAGGTGACGAAATATTTTGACGATTTCTGTGCGCTTGATGAATTTTCGCTTAAGGTAGAGAGCGGAAGCGCCTACGGTCTGCTCGGCTCAAACGGTGCAGGAAAATCCACGCTGCTTCGTATCCTTGCAGGAATATACAGGCAGGACAGCGGAGATGTGACTGTTGACGGAGAGAAGATATACGATAATGTAAGCGTAAAGCAGAGAGTGTTCTATGTGAGCGATGATGTTGAGCAGTATGCGAACATGACACCTGAGGATATGAGAAAAATGTACGAGATATTCTATCCGACATTTTCAAACGAGAAGTTCGCAAGGCTTATGAAAGCGATAGATCTGCCGCAGAACAAGCGTATGTCAACATTTTCAAAGGGTATGAAACGGCAGGCGGCGGTCGTGTGCGGACTTGCGGCATCGACAGATATACTTCTGCTGGACGAGGCTTTTGACGGACTTGACCCTACTATGAGAATAAGCGTCAGAAAAATGCTCTTTGAAGCTATGGCGGAGAATAACAGCACGGTCATAATTTAATCGCACAATCTGACTGAGATAGAGGAGCTTTGTGACAGCGTGGGTCTTGTTCATAAGGGCAAGGTCATATTCGACCGTGAGCTTGACAGCATAAAAGGAAGTATCCATAAGATACAGGTAGCATTTGACGGCGCAAGGACAGCCGTTGATTTCCCTGAGCTTGAAATCCTGTCGGAAAATACGATAGGCAGTGTACAGAGCTTCATTGTAAACGGCGACAGCGAAGAGATCTGCCGTGTGATGCGTGAAAAGGGTGCGAAGTTCTGCGATGTGATACCGCTCACGCTTAACGAGATATTTATTTATGAGATGGAGGGACAGGGATATGACAGCTCAAAACTTGACAAGTAAGAAAAGCTATTTCGGGAGCTACATCAGATACAGAATCTTTAAAAACAAGAATCTGCTTATTCTGTCGTTTGTGTTCAGTGCGATGTATATGCTTCTGTTTACGGGATGCATGATGTTCTGCACCGGATTTGTCAATGATTTTATAAACAGCGGAGCCATCACTGAGGAAGGCGTATCAAAAACCATGGGCACAGTGGATGTTGTTAAGGTGACGGGCGAAGTTATTCTGGCAATATCGGCTGTGGTGCTTTTCATACTGACAATTGTAGTATCAAACGTAATGTTTAGCTACAACCTGAAAAAATGTGACGGTGATATGTATCTGCCGCTTCCGCTTACTACTACGCAGAGGTTTTTTGCCGACCTTATCTCAGGCTCTGTGATATGCATCCTTCCGCTGCTGCTGACCGGTATTGTGAGCACGGCAATGGCGGCTCTGAGCGGAGTTACGCTCACAAGCAAGATAGATGAAATGCTTGATAAAAGCGGCAGTATCCTTAATATACAAGAGCTTCACGCAGCTACAAACAAGATGCTGTTTAAGGATATTGTCGGCGTGGCAGGCTATATACTGATTGCATCGGTGATCGTTCTGCTGCTGGTGTACGCTTTTTGCGTTATGGTGAACGCCTGTGCGGGAAGAACGGCGGACAGCGTTATATATTCGTTGCTCGGTATGATAGTGGTTGCTTTGTTCATAATGGCAGGTATAAGCATTGTTATGGGCAGAGTCACAAGCTATCTTACAAATGAAGAAATGTTCTCGCTCGCTATGCTTGCAGCGCCGCTCGGTACTGTTTTCTCGTTTGTGGGGTCTTTTGTTGCGGGCAATTCATACGATATGTATTCGGTTGACGGCGTTTTGGACCGGCACGATATATTCACGGTATTCAGCCTGCGGAATATGACGGTGATTGCACTGATATTCGTTATCTATCTCGGTCTTGCGTATCTTGCAACGAGGCTGAGAAAGGCTGAAAAGACCGGTTCTCCGTTTGTGTTCGAGCTGCCGTATCATATAATAACGCTGGGTCTTGTTATGAGTGCGATTGCGTGGATAACAGGCGTTACCGGTCTGAATTCGCATAATACGACATCGTTTGTAACGAGCATTGTGATAAGTGTTATTCTTTATTTCTTTGCGGAGCTGACGCACGGAAGAAAATTCAGGAAGATGTGGCAGTCGCTTATAAGATATGTATGTGCAGTTATAGGCTCGCTTGCGATGTGCTTTGTGCTGAGGTCGTACGATGTGTTCGGAGTTGAGCACTATGTGCCGCCCACGTTTTTCATCGACAGCGTAGGTATTTCTTCGTCAAAGGTGTACAACGAGTTTTGTAATATAGGCTTCGGAGAAAGCAATATAGTTGAATTTGACGATGAAGAATCAATAAAGGCGATAACCGATTATCATTCGTTTATAATAAATAACGGTTACGGATATGCCGGAGGAAACGGAATTATTATAGACGCATCCGACGGAGAAGCGGATTGTACGGATAATTCTTCTGTCAGTCTTAGATATAAGCTGAAGGACGGAAGCCATATGACAAGGACGTACCGTGTTACTGTTTGCAACGATAACAGTGCGGAGTATGCGAAAAAACTGTACGATATGCAGTGTGTGCTGTCGGAAAGTGACAGTTTTCAGAAGATTTTCGATTATGTGAAAAAAACCGAGCATGACATTTTGATCCATCGCAATGACGGCGAGCTGTACGGAAGAACGCTGAAAAGCGAGCTGAACGGGAAAATGCTCACGGCGATGAAAAACGATATGAAGGCCGGCAGAAATAACGGCAGGCTGGTGGCAACGGTTGATTTTGTGAAGACAGGAACACCGTTTTCAGACGGCAGTATAAATATACGGGAGAACTGTACGGAAACTCTCGCAATACTGGAAAATTACGATAATTCGTCATCCAACAAGGAAAAAATAACAAATGAATTCAGACAGAGAAAGCGTGAATATGAAGCGGAGAAGGCAAGCTCTGAATACGGGGACGATTTTTATGAGTATGCTACAGCGGAGAATTTCGCTATTTATACCATAATGAAAATGACACGAACGAGCCGTATATATTATTATACGGTAGGAGTGCAGGCGATATGTGACGATATTATCCATGTGGACTGTGACGGCAATGACAGCGAAGCGGTAAAGGAATTGGAAAAGCTGTGCAGAATGTATGACTTCTATACGGACGGCGCACTTTGCAGCAAAAGCTGGATGCTTTCATCCGCATCAACATATACTTTCGGCAGTGCAATCTATTATATACCGGATGAAAATAAAATCCGTGCGGACGAACTTATAAAAACAATAAAAGAGGAGCATTATACAAGCGAACCGAGTACGTCTGACGGCTGAAAAATGTAAAAATACCTTTTGGGACATCCTGTGCATACTGCACGGGATGTCTTGTTGTGCTGAAGAATATGAACGCCGATTTAGCAAACAAAAGAAAATAATCAAATTTAGCTAATTAACCTAAATTTTCGTGTGTAAATTGTGCTATTTATACAAAACTGTTTAGCTAAATTACTGCAATTTGTTTATTGACTGGAAGACTGCATATTTGTTATAATATTATATGTAACAATTCGCAAAAACCCACTTGCGTGTGGGAAATTTACAGGAGGATCATAAATGAAAAAGTATACTAAGGCAATTGCCGGTGCAATGGCACTCGTATCTGCCGTTACTGCTTTCTCAGGCTGTTCCGGCAGCGGCACACCTGCCGCAAGCGGAGCAACAAGCAGCTCGGCCGCTTCAACAACAGGCGAGACTCAGAAGCAGATGTCGAAGAATGAAGGCGTACAGAGCGCTGTAGATAACGTATCGGCAGCCGAAGACTATAAGGACATCAAGGTTGACACAAAGATCAAGTGGATGGCCTGGTGGGATATTCAGGAAGCATCTCCCGCAGTAGAGGTATTCAAGAAGCTCTACGGCACACCTGCAAACAAGCCTAAGGGCTATGAGTCGGTTGACGATGCAAACGTATTTGTAAACATAAAGGTTACAACATACAAAGACAGATACACAGGTCTTGCAAAGCTGGTACAGTCTGATGATTCGCCCGACTGCTTCCCCTTTGAAATATGCAACTACCCCTACAGCGTATACCAGAACCTTTTCCAGTCGCTTGACGGTGTAATCGACTTTACAACAGATGACTGGGCTGACTATAAGGAAGCTATCGACAAGTTCAACTGGGGCGGAAAGAATTACTGCCCGATTATGAGCCTTACTCCTACAAGCTATCTCTGGTACAGAAAGAGCGTTGTGGAAGAAGCAGGTCTTGACGATCCTTGGGAGCTTTACGAAAAGGGTGAGTGGACATGGTCAACATTCATGGAAATGGCAAGAAAGTTCTCCGATCCCGAAAACGGCAAGTATGTTCTTGACGGCTATTACCCCGAAGATAACTTTGTCTGCACAACAGGTACACCTCTTGTAAGCCTTGAGGGCGGTAAGCTGGTAAGCCATATGAATGACGCAAACATTGAGAAGTGCCTCGATATGCTTCGTTCATTCGATAACACACAGGAAAAGCTCCGTTACCCCAGAGATACCGAGAACAGCTGGAACCCCAGCTATAATGAATGGGCTGACGGCAATACGCTCTTCTTCGAGGACGGTTCATGGAGATATGAAGAAACATGGAGAAAGTTCAAGAAGAAAAACAAGTGGGAAGATGATGAAGTCAACTTTGTTCCGTTCCCCCAGATGGACGGCGCAGATAAGTATTATCAGAGCATGAAGCAGGATTCTATAATGCTCGTTGCCGGCGCTAAGAACATTGACGGTTATAAGGCATGGATCTATTCCAACTTAGTAGCTTCAAACGATCCGGAAATCGCCAAGGCAGGCAGAGCACAGTCAAAGGAAGAATATGACTGGTCAGATACACTGCTTGACAGACTTGATACAATGAAGGATCCCAAGACATTCACAGGAGTGTTTGATTTCAAGAACGGTATCGGTCAGGATATTGCAACCAAGGACAACCAGGATAACCCCGTAGAGCAGCTCACAAAGGGTCCCTACATGACAGGTGAATCCTATACTTCGTTCCGTGCTCAGTACCAGGGTCAGATAGACGCTCGTCTCGCAGAACTGAACAAGACGGTTGGATAACAATCATAAAAACAGCTACGGCGGCTCTTTTCTAAGAGCCGCCGTGTTTTTTTAAGGTATTGCGGTAGGTGCGTTTGTCGATGACAAAAAATCGGGACGGTATCTTAACGCACCGTTCTTTACAGGGCTTACTCTAAGGCAAGCGGTAGAGAAGGCGGAGAGGGAATTTGACAGTCCGTATGATAAGTAAAAAATCGGGACGCATCGTGTGGTGCGTCACGTTTCAGTCTGTCGATAAACTGATTATTATTAAATCCCACACAGTGAAATATATCGCCAACACCGCCGAAAATATTTTCCGTATTGACAAGGCATTAATATTTTCGTGAGTATATCAGCGCAACTGCACTGACATTGACTCTTCAAAAAAACGCCACTAACCTAAGATATATGTACTAACTTGCGGACATGTAGCGTTAAGCGTCCCTGCATTGACAAGATATACAATGTTCAGGTGGTTATTC